>Ga0228659_1000288_pt1 | contig 12723 bp, 9 predicted proteins | sample 73DmetaG_FD_182740 | JGI IMG/M metagenome (GOLD analysis project Ga0228659, IMG submission 182740) | Seawater microbial communities from Monterey Bay, California, United States - 73D | ecosystem: Environmental > Aquatic > Marine > Coastal | place: USA: California | collected 2016-11-16 | reverse complement strand
AAGATGACCATAGCCCCAGGCTTCAATTGCATCGAGTTGCTTCTTGGCCTTTGCTTCGACTTGAACTCCCTCGGCTTTGTAAATACGCTTCGCAATACCATTGACCTTGTCCATAATCGGTGCATTGTTCTGGAATAGTGGCGTGAATGGGCGTCCTGCTGCCACATGATCTTGTATGGCTGATACAACTGCTCTCGCTAACGCCTCTCCGCCCTTGCCACCATTTGCGTGAACCTCAGTCAATGTGACTGCGTGTGCTCCACTTGCCCGTGCTGCAGCACTCAGTGCTTCCAATTCGCCGTCGGTATCTGCAGTGAATCGATTGATTGAAACAATCACTGGCATACCAAATCCAGCCATGTTTCGAATATGACGATCGAGGTTGCCTTGAGCTCCACGCATAACAGCATCGATGTCTTCTTTGTCCAATTCCTCCTTTGTAGGACGGTAACCACCTCGGCTTCCGAAAGCCCCGCCATGGAGTTTCATTGAACGAACAGTGACGTTCATCACCACGCAATCTGGGGCTTTCCCGGAGTTTGCTGCTTTGATGTGCATGAATTTTTCAGCACCCATATCCGATCCGAACCCTGCTTCTGTCACCACGATATCAGCGGCACCAAGAGCGAGTCGGTCTGCTATGATGCTTGAATTCCCATGGGCGATATTGGCAAATGGGCCCCCGTGAATGAAGGCTGGATTCCCTTCCAGAGTTTGCACCAAGTTTGGTAGGAACGCGTTTCGCAAGAGAAGCGCCATAGCGCCAGCAGCTTCGATTTCTTCTGCTTTTACCGGTCGGCCATCTGTGGATTGCCCCACCACAATTTCCCCTAGACGTGTTCTCAAATCTGCGTAATCTTTGGCAAGAACGAGGATTGCCATCACTTCACTTGCTGCAGTAATATCGAATCTGTCCTGGCGTGGGTTGCCGTTTGCCGGTCCACCAAGTCCGATTGTAATTGAGCGCAACGCTCGATCGTTCATGTCAATCACCCTCGGCCAGAAGATTCTGGTTGGATCCAACTTCGTGCTGTTGCCATGTTTGATGTGATTGTCCACCAACGCAGACAGAAGGTTGTGAGCAGAGGTGACTGCGTGTAAATCACCAGTAAAATGGAGGTTGATGTCTTCCATCGGGAGGACTTGCGATTGTCCACCGCCTGCTGCGCCCCCCTTGATGCCAAACACAGGTCCCATGGATGGTTCGCGAATGACGCAGGTTGCCGACTGGTCGATGGCACACAACGCTTGGGTCAATCCAATTGTCGTTACGGTTTTTCCTTCACCAAAGGGTGTGGGGTTGACTGATGTGACCAAAACGAGGCTTCCTTGTGGTCGGGAAAACCGCTCACTGAGCGCTTCCCAAGTGATTTTAGCCATGCCCCTACCCATTGGGAGGAGTTCGTGGCTTGAGATGCCTAACTTCCATGCAATGGTTTCAATCGGTTCGAGGGTAGCCGCTCGAGCAATTTCTAAATCGCTTGCCATGGACCGCTGTCCGTGTCGTTTTGGCTTTCAATCCCTCGGCTCATGTAGAGGCGAAGAAACCGGTTTGCAGACCCTTCACCGAGGGCCGAACACCCTCAATCTTCCTTGACTTTGCCGAGGTACTCTGGCAACTCAACGCCAGCCATCTTGGCCACATCGTGGACTGGCGGTAGGCTTTGCATGAGTGAGGAGATGAAGTTGGAGGTCGATCCACCTTCACTTCCGCTTCCTGAATCCCAAACGGTGATTTTGTCAATCTTGAGGTTAGAGATGGCTTCAGTCTGACGTGCGACCAATTCTTCCATCTTCTCAACCATGAGGAGTGTAGCGGCTGCCTTTGCATCGCCACCGGCGCTTGCAACAAGTTGAGAGTATCCCGCAGCCTTGGCTTCGAGAACCGCTCGTGTACCTTCTTCTTCTGCTTGGTAGCGTGCAAGGGTTGCATCGGCTTGACCTTGTGCAATGCGGCGTTGGCGTTCTGCTTCTGCTTCCGCAGCAATCTCGACGGTTTTCTTAGAAACTTCTTCACGGACAACTTCCAAAGCACGCAATCGCTCGCCTTCAAGTTCGTATTGCGCGGATTCGATTTCCTTCTGTGCGATACGTTGAGCAACTTCCGCACGCTTTCGTGCGTCTGCTTGCTTGACCAAAAGATCTGCTTCGAAATCAGCAATCTCTGCGGCTGCAACGTTTTCACCTTGCTTACCCATTGCTTCTTGCTGCATGACGAAAATACGTCGGTTGACTTCTGCTTCTTTCTGTCCTTTTTCAGACTCTGCGGAGTTTTGTGCGACACCAACTTCACGTTCTCGGTCTGCCTTTGCACGGCCAAGTTCACCAGTCGAGCGAGCGATTGCAGTCTCAACCAGTGCTTCGTTGACTGCAGTCTCTGCGGCCTTGGTACCAATCGATTCAATGTATTGTCGCTCGTCAGTGATGTCAACAACGTTGACGTTGATGAGGTACAAACCAAGCTTGTGCAATTCTGTGTCGACGTTTGTGAACACGATTCGCAAGAACGAATCACGGTCTTGGTTGACTTGCTCAATCGTAAGTGAGGCAACGGTCAAACGGAGTTGACCAAAGATGATGTCTTCTGCGAGTTTCTCGATGTCGTTCTGTGGAAGTCCGAGGAGGCGGGTTGCAGCGTTTTGCATGATCGATGGTTCGGTAGAAATTCCGATGGTGAACGATGAAGGGACGTTGATGCGGATGTTTTGCTTTGATAGAGCGTGCTTCAATGGGATGTTGAGGGTCATAGGGCGCAGTGACAGGTATGCGTAGTGCTGAATCAAAGGCCATACGATTTTTCCACCACCGTGGATACATTCCGCTGATTGCTTGTCTTTCACGTTACCATAAACGACGAGGATTTGGTCGGATGGTGCAAGTTTGTAGCGCTGAGTTGCAACATAGATGGTGCCAAGAAGGACGAAAAGGAAAAGTCCAATTCCGATTACAAAGAGTTCTGCCATGGTGTTGCCATGAGTGCTGTCCCTTATGACCTTTCACCCGACTAAAGAGCCTGCGTCAAGGGGGAGAGCCAACCCTGAAGAGACAAATTTTCACTCGGACGCTGACTCTTTGAGACTTAATTCCCGAACGATGAGAGTTTCACCGATTGTTCGGATGACTTCCACAAATTTGCCAGTTTCAAGAGTTGCGGTGTCGTCTTCCAATACGGCGGAGCAGGTTCGAAGGGCACTTTGGAATTCGACCTGAACCTGACCGGATTGGCCTGGTAGGATGGTCATGTAGACTTGGCCTTGTGCACCAACCGCTTGATGGTGCTGAACAGTCGCATCGACCTCGAGGCTCTTCAGCATTTGAAACACCTTTCCGATGAGCCACATAGAGATTGTACCCGCAATTGTTCCCGCGAGTATTGCCAGTGTTGGAATCTCTGTTTCCATGTTCACTGCGAGGCCAAAAATGCCAAACATCATCAAGAAACTGAGCAATCCTTGAATCGTGAGCATGTTAAAGACGCCTTCCGCTCCCATTTCGAGATCGATATCAACGCCAACCGCGCCTAATGCTCCGTCGGCAACGCCGCCGATGAGAATGAGTGCAAAATAAATCAAGAACAAAAACGTGCCAACAATAGCCATTGCTGCGAACAAAATATCGATGCCGCCGATGTCTCCCAAGCCGATTAAATCTAGGAAATTAGTTAGTAGGCTCATTGTGTCACCAATTTGTTCATAGAGGCTTAGAACTTCAATCTTCTCCCAAGTTCCGTCTTCGAAGAGGGCGGATGTAAATGAAATAGTAATGCCCATAGACAATCGGGCCGAGTGAAATGCCCACCAAGATTCCTATGCCCCAGTCTGGTAAGTTCAGAGCAATTGCAAGGACCAACACAATCAGCAATGCAATTAGAATCGAGGCTTTCTCTAAGATGATAAAAATCGGGTTCGTGCCTTCATTCACGCGTTCCTTCATGAGGAACACGTCCATCAATCCAGCCATTTCATGCACCTTAGTTGAAGAGCAGACCTGTTCCTGCAGCTTCGTTCATGATCACCACGAACAGGTATAGCAGGACAATAAACATCACAGGATTGCGGCCTTTTTGGGCTCCAAGCGGGTCTGTGTTTTCATTGAGGAACGATTCATTGAGGTCGTAACTTCCGTTAAGATGGATCTCCTTTTGCTGTCTTTTCGATTGGAATATGATGAGCATGGTAGTCGTGACAACCACCGCAAGCGGCGCTCCAATGAGGAGGCCAAGCGAATCCTGTAGTTCGACCCACATTGAAGCGGTGAAGTACACACCAAGAAGTCCTGTGAGCAAGGAAATTGTGCCAGACTTTGCACTCTCTACTGTGTTCTGCATGCTTTTGCTAAACAATCCTCCTTTTTGAAATCTATCCCGGCTCGTGTGTTATGGAAGGGAGAGATTGAAGATGGCGCGGCCTGTGAATCGCCCATGGGTGAGGTTCGTTACGCAATTGCCGGCGACCCCGTTGCCCATTCTCTGTCTCCACTGCTGCTGGGCCTTGTTCATGCACGAATCTTAGATCTCGTTGGTGCGAAAGAACTCAATTTACAACTAAAAGGCAAGCATCTTGTCGCAACCTCTCACATTGAGGACGCCTTTGCATGGGGTTACGCGGGTTCAGTTCCCGAGGCACCGAACTGGGCTTACACCAATGCTCCGTTTGGAAAGTTCCGTACATCAGGCTTGTTAACAAAGGCGATTGAAGCGGGAATGGCCGTGGAAGACGCAGATGATCGCTTCGCTCCAGTGGGAGAAGGTGCGGTCTCTTTGGCCTCTCAGTCAGTGCGCGTTGACAGTAAGATTCGATTGCCTACGGGTTTCCTAAACAAGGAGATTTGGATGAACCTCACATCTCCACTCAAGCACCAACTCGCGAGCAACGCAGTTTCAGCGATTGATGATTCAATGGTCAATCAGTCGGTGAATGCCCTGCGCTGGGACGGTCAAGGGTGGTGGTGCGCAGGTTTGGACGGTGCCGGAGTTGTTGCTTTAGCCCAGCATTTCGGCGTTTCCTTTGAATCAAAACCAATCCTTTCTCTGTGCGGCGGCGGAGGGGCTGCCCGCTCAGTTGCGTCGACATGGCTTGCAGCGGGGGGGCGAGTTCACGCTGCCACCTCCCGTAGGCTTCTTCCAGAGGAATTACAATCACAATGCACGGCTTCATCAAAAAACGCAGTGTTCGGCGTGAACTTCGACGCTGAAATCGCCTCTGCGCAAGCTCCGTTCATTCTCAATGCAGACTACAGGCCGTTTGAGGGCGATGTAGAATCAATGCTGTCTTCGATGTGTGCACCTTCACTGAATGGCAGATGGATGCTCGTCGCTCAGCATCTGTCTTGCTGGGCAACATTGTGGGCGCCACACCTCCGGGACATTCTGCCATCGATTGACCTTCTCCTCACTCAACTCATTCATGCAGAAGGCCTCCTCTCTACTTACGCATGACGGAACAAGACTCATATTTGACGGATGCAAGCATTGTACAGGGATGACTTATGCAGGCCGCAAGTTTCCGTTGCTTGGCTGTCGTGACCCTATTTTTGTTGGTGCCCTTCCATTCTGCAGTTGCTGAGCACCCAAACGAAACGGTTCCTTTTACTTCCAAGCACGATGGTATCGATTTTCCAGTAGGATATATCACAGGGCACCAAGGTGAAGGAGAAGCACATACACACATGCAAGTTCTCTATCCCGCTATGGAAGATGGTTTGGAGGCAAGTATGGCTGGAAATGGCCCCTTCACATGGGTTCAATTCATTGGTGATGATGGTGAAGATATGGAACAGTACATGCTTCTTGCAACATCGCTGGCAAAGCGAGGACACATCGTGGTTGTCCATGCTGGTGTCTCTGACGCAACGGATTTTGATGAACTGCTCTCCCAGATTGAAATTGGTTACGAACTCATGGTCTCACTCAACTCATCGAACGAGGCTATTATGGGTTCCTTCGGACAAATCGATCTCGATCATTGGGGTCTAGGTGGTCACGGACACGGGGCTGCTGCTGCGTATGGAGTCATGCCATTCTGGAACGAGAGGAGTGGGACGCCTGACGCCCACCCACCACGTGCGGTGTTTGGCCTTGGAACTGATTTCTCGTCGTGGGGGGAAGGAAACCACTGGTCAGCCCTTGCACCAGAGGGGTGGGTCATCGATGTCCCTAAACCCTCGACAGGGCTCTTCGTCACGGGAACACTTGATGGCGTCGCAGAATTCAACGATGTCACAACCGTTCTCAACGCAACAGATGAATTCGGCTGGCATGCAATGCAATTGCTTGGTGCGAACCACTACCAATTTCAAGAAAGCACTTCGTTTTTCGAATCCTTGGGTGACGAAGATGCGGCCATCACCCAAGAGCAGCAAATTGAGCGAACAGCAGCACATGTCGTGCCGTACCTCGATCTCACGCTAAGAGGGGACCACGAATCATTCAGAACGGCGTTTAATCGCCCGGATGATGCAAGCACTTTGAGTGATGCAAATGCATATTTGCAAGAGAACCTCATCCCAAGTCATTTTTTGAAGGAAATAAGCCAAACGACTGCACCATCAGACACCTCCAACTTCAGCACCCAAGACACAGTAAATTGGCGGGTAAATTGGACACTGAGAGACGGTACACCTCCGAATAATGTTTCCAGTTCCTGGTTGATCCAGGTCGAATGTCAAGTCCTCGGGATGCCATCCTTTGATGGAAGTCTTACCGATGACAAAGAGGCCGAATGCCTGTATCCTATGGCCGATGTGCCACCTGGTGAACAGGTGTTTCAACTGCAGATTCGAGTTGAAGGGGCTCCAATGACCTTGTATCAACCGTTTAACCGCACCGATGCCCCTCTTCTCTTTACCACCCCAATTCCATCCATTGACGTTGAACAACGAGGTAGCCTGGTGGTTGAAGCAGCGTCCTTTGCGACCGATCCCGATGGTCAGGATGTGCTGTTTGTTGGAGCAGACTTGATTGGGGGAGCCATCGGTAATTTCTCGATTTCTATTGATTCAACAGGCGAGAGTTTGACCGTGACCCACACTGCTCCTGGCGAGTATGTTGATGGGGCAGATGTGTTGCTAAAGGTACGAGCAGCTGGCGATGGAGTCGTCGATGAGGGTGAAGTCACCACCATTATTCGAGTCGTTCCAGTGGACGATCCTGTTGTGGTTGATTCCACCGTTCCGATGCAGAACATGGTTGAGGATGGCCCATCAACCTCAATCACGCTCAAGGATTTTGTCACAGACCCCGAAGATGAGGAACTTACCGCCAGCGTTTCAGGTCAGACTCAAGGCCTCTATGGACCGGTCGAATTTACAATCAATCAAGGTGTTCTCACCATGACTCCTCGAGAGAACATGCACGGGGCTTCAATTCTTCATTTGTTGGTCGGCGACGGCGTGAACACTCCAGTGGAACTTGATGTGCCTTTGTACATCGAACCGTTGAATGATCCGTTGACGGTGAACAGCAGCTATTGGAGCATTGAATTGCTTGAAGACGACGCCATCGCACTGAACCTTTCTGAAATGGCATGGGACATTGATGGTGATGTCCTGTTCTGGACCATTTCAGACCAATCTACAAATGTCGACGTGGTTCGTGCTGCTTCACAAATTTTGATTTCAGGCGCGATGGATTATTCCGGGTTTGACAACAGCGTTTACCTGAATGTGTCTGATGGGGAAATGACTCATTCTGCTCTTCTCAACATCACCGTGCTTCCACAACCCGATGCTCCTTTGGTCACCATAAAGGAACTCAATTCAGTCGATGACAGATCAGGAGGCCTCATGTGGTGGGTGTATGATCCGGATGGAGCCATTCCCTCAGAAGCCAACATCTCCGTGAACGGTACGATGTTGGAGAATCTGAGCCATTCATGTAGTTTTGACAGTTCATCTTCAACCAACCGATGCCTCACATTCATTGAGTACCCCTCCGATGCAAACGGTACAGTGGAGATTCGTGTGGCGGTTATTGATGGAGACTTAGGCATCGAATCGGTGTCCTACATGAACGTGAATTTGTCTGGAGATTCAACCCCGGTACCAACCACTTCACAGGGAGAATCGGACGGCAACACCTACGTCCTTACTGGTGTCGTTTTGATGTTTGGATTTGTGGTCGTACTCGTGTTGCTTGTGGTCCTGTTTTCTCGTCGCAAAGAGGCGACAACCATGGCGCAACTGGTTGAGATGGAAGAAGAAGTTCCACTCGAAGCGGCGAGCAGTGGTGGCCTGTTGGCTCGGGCACAGAACAAAAAATGAGTTCACAATGGAATGTTTCCATGCTTTTTAGGTGGGCTCCATTCACGCTTTGAGCGCAATATGTTGAGGGCTCTGCACAATCGAATCCGACTTTCATCAGGTTCAATGACATCGTCCAACCACCCGTTGCGGGCGGCGACGTATGGATCTCCGAATTTGGCCTTGTATTCGGCGACCAATTGTTGACGCACCCCTTCTTTTTCCTCATCAGGTACCGCATTGATTTCACGTCTGTGGATGATGTTTACCGCTCCATCTGCACCCATCACCGCAAGTTCTGCCGTTGGCCACGCGACGTTGTAATCGCTCTGCAGGTGTTTGCAAGACATCGCAAGGTATGCCCCGCCGTATGCCTTTCGAGTCACGAGGGTCAATTTCGGCACGGTTGCTTCTGCGTAGGCAAACAACAGTTTGGCGCCATGGCGTATGATTCCACCCCACTCTTGGACAACACCCGGTAAGAATCCGGGGACGTCTTCAAATGTGACAAGCGGGATGTTGAAGGCATCGCATGTTCGTATGAAACGGGCGGCTTTGATCGAGGCATCGATGTCCAAACAACCAGCAAGGACCTTTGGTTGGTTGCCTACAACGCCAATGGTCCGTCCTTCAAGGCGCGCAAACCCGATGATGATGTTGTCTGCGTAAGCCTCGAACAATTCAACGAAAATTCCATCGTCTACAATTTCTTCAACGACTTTCACCATGTCGTATGGTTTGTTTGGATTATCGGGGACAAGCGTTTCGAGGATGGTGTTCTTGCGGTCTTTTGGATCCGCAGTTTCTTCCACTGGTGGGTCTGCCATGTTATGGTCGGGCAGGTAGGAAAGAATCTCCGCTGCAAGCGTGCATGCGTCTTCCTCATCAGATGCAATCATACAGGCAATTCCTGATCGTGAGGCATGGAGGTTCGCACCACCGAGGCCGGCAGCATCCACCTCGCCATCGATGACCTCAGGTGTTTCCAACGGCGAGGAAAGGAACAATTGCCCGTGTTCTTCGCCCAAGATGGTGAAATCAGCAAGGCTTGCTGCAAGCGCTGAGACGCCAACAACCGGTCCAAGCACCAACGAGATCATCGGCACACGGCCACTGCACTGGACCAACCGGTCGAGCAACTCCCCCGTGCCTGCGAGCGCAGAGATTCCATCGTGGGCGCGTTGTCCACCGCCGTCCCAAAGCCCGATGATCGGCGCTTTGACACGCTCAGCCATTTCGACAACTTTAGCGATTTTTTTAGCGTGCATTTCACCCATGCTTCCTCCGTGAACACTGAAATCCTGGGCGAAGCAGTACACGCGACGACCATCGATGGTCCCATGACCCGCTACGACACCATCGCCAAGGGTGTGATGGAGGAACATGCCATTGTCGGTGGTGCGGTGGGTGACAAATGAATCAAGTTCGATGAATGAATCTTCATCAAGCAACATACGGACTCGGTCTCGAGCAGTTCCACGGCCACTGGCGCGGATGGCTTCTTGGCGCTTCAGACCGCCACCAAGGCGTGCCTGTTCACGCTTGTATTGGAGGTCTTCGAGACGCTCACTCGAGTTGCCTGCCATGCACCTTCCACTCCGTCACGGTTTTTCATTAGAACGCTCAAGACATGAGGTCATTGCGGTTCTCGCCACACAAGTCTGCAGCAATTGCATCGCCCACGGTCATCGAGGTTGACAGGGCCCAATGGACTTTGATAATCATGGTTTCAGGAGATGCCACACTTCCATGGCCAATCAAGCCCATGTCCATTTGTTTTCTTCCCTTCGAATAGACGTTCATGTCAATGGGACCATTGACGCACTGCGATGTGACAACGATTGGAATTTCCCTGTTGACGCATCGAGTTAATGTGCGCCAAACCTTTGTGTTTTCAGGTGCGTCTTTGCCCGGATCATCGATTGGCAGATGACCGAGACCAGTTCCATGAACGACAATGGCTTGAACCCCGCTTTGAACAACAGCTTCAATGTGTTCAGCATGCAACCATGGTCCTGCGGTGAACTGCGCGATTCGAACTCCAGTTTCGTAAGCGTCCGGGCGTTCTGTCGTTAGGCGGTGGGTTTCGCTTGCCAACACATCGCTGTAGCGTGCGTTGAGGGTATGAGTTAGGGTGCCATTGTCGATGTGAACTTCACCGAGTCGCTCACAGTTCACCGGCTGGAATGCATCCCTTCTCGATGAATGCATCTTTCTTGCCCCGGTGCCGGGCAGGACCGCACATGAACCATCATGTGGGCCCGCATGCATCACCACGACAGTTGAATCTCCAATCGTGCCAGTGGGTTTGGGTGCGTTTGCAGCCCAGTGAACCGCACAGAGGAGGTTTTCAGCGGCGTCGGACGAACCCCGATCAGAGGAACGCTGTGAACCTACGAAGGCGATGGTTCCCGGTGACTTTCCTCCTCGGCCAGCCCAAGCCAAGCCGACAGCGGCTGATGTGATGTGGAGTGTGTCGGTCCCGTGGGTAACCACGACTCCGTCACAGCCGTCATCGAACGCTTTCTTCGAGGCTTGGACGATGGCGTTCCAGTGCTGTGGTCGGATGTCATCGCTGAACATGTTGCCTAACTTTACGGCTTCAATTTGTGCGATTGTTGCGAGTTCTGGCAGGCTTGCCACCAGTTCTTCGGGTTCAAACCGAGCGACGACTGCCCCGGTGGCATAGTCCACTTTCGAGGCGATTGTACCGCCAGTGTGTAGGATTCGAATTCGTGGAAGATCGGTTGATGATTCAACCCCCTCTTGCTGGGTTACTGGAATGGGATTATGTTCTCCGGTCACGGTAATGGAGTGAATCGATTCGAGCGGATAACTAGCATTGTATCCATTCGCCAGTTTGAGTGTAATGTGAGCGCGTGCCGCGGGATGAAGGACGATGCCCTCAAGCACAGTCCTCCCATTGTGACTATCAACCTCGAGGTTTACCCTTTGGCCTGGACTTGGAACATCAACCATGAATCTCCCAGCGGTCGAGAGCACATCAAGGGTTCGCAATTCGCCTTTCCACTAAACCGTTTGTCGAGCGTCTACGCAAGGCTACAGGATTGTTTTGGTGCCGGGAGCGGGGCTTGAACCCGCGACCTTCGGATGTCTCAGACACCACAAGGGGTTTGCACGTCATACGAATGCCTTGAAGGCTGCCCTATGAGTCCGACGCGCCACCAACTACGCCACCCCGGCTTGGTTCCCCCGTGCCGCCTTCCCCCTTTGAAGCATACGGCCGTTTCTCTATGGTTGTTTGACCGTAGCCTTCATTCACTTCACGCCATAGGACAGGCCATGGTGGACATCAACACTGCAATGGCCGCAGCCTCTGCAGAGCAAAAGCGAAGGTCCTCTGATGGCAATCAGGAGCGTAAAAAAAGACGCACTGGTAAGGACATGGGCATTGAGGCGTTCGATCCGGTGACCTACGTTGCCAAAGAACGAGCGGACACCGCATCCATGTGGCTGGTCTTCACATTCTCAACCGTCGTTACCTTGCTAATGCGGTATGTTTTGATGCCGGTCACCGACCAAGAAAAATCGGATATTTTGTACCTCTTGCCACTGGCTCTTATCGTTTTGATTCCACAGGTTCACCGCATGATTATGCCAGCGAGGTTCATGGAACATTACACAAAAGGCACTTGGTTTAAATCTGGTTTCCTTCACATGTTCACCTTTCTCGCGCTTTCGTTCATGCTTGTCAACCCGCCACTTGGCGATGTTGTTGCTCCGCAACTTGCAAGCCAATGGACCATCGTAACTGATGATGGAGAATCCCTCGTCTACGCTGACGATAATGGAAAGGATGGCGTCATCACCTGGACCGTCCCACGGGATGCTTCGCTGCAAGGCGAAGTCTGGTTGTTGTTCGGCCTTGCAGACAACGTTAATTCAGACGGAGCAACGGTGACGGTTGAGTTGAATAACAACAACGTCGATAACCTCGAACTTCCCTCCAACGATTCATTCTGGGACACAAATGAGGTACGAATTGACGAAGGCCGCACGGCAAATAATCGCTCAGCACCAAACTTGCTCCCTCACGGGGACAGCGATCAACCCTTCGCGATTCTTCTCTCTGGAACGGGGTTGAACGTAGGTGTGCATGACATCACTGTCCTCATCTCTGAAGATGGAGATCCCTGGGTGAACACACGCGAGTACAAGTGGACCCTACGCATTGTCGAAGAGTTGCCCGAAAGCGACGCTTCATGAAAGTAAATCACCATGCGCTAGCATGATGGTTGACAGCAGCTTTGAGATTCGATGCACGTCGTATTCTTCACGGGTTCTCCTCGCAATGGAGTGGCGCCTAATGGCCCGAATGAAGGGTGCAGCAGGCGTCCAACAAAGAGCGTCGAGCAGGTGTGATGTGGTGGTGGCCATGGTGCTGGGTGGGATGCGCCTACCCTGTTCTTTTCATTCACCCGGAAACTGAAAGTGAAAGTGAAATCAACGAAGGTGAGTGACGAG
>Ga0228659_1000228_pt1 | contig 14343 bp, 7 predicted proteins | sample 73DmetaG_FD_182740 | JGI IMG/M metagenome (GOLD analysis project Ga0228659, IMG submission 182740) | Seawater microbial communities from Monterey Bay, California, United States - 73D | ecosystem: Environmental > Aquatic > Marine > Coastal | place: USA: California | collected 2016-11-16 | reverse complement strand
AGTTGGCTTGAAGAAAATATTGGAGAAGGATATCAGCAGGTAGTAATTGGATTTAGTGTGTTCATAATTGGCGCCTTGCTGGGATGGATGGAAGCTGCGGACAGCGTTATGACTGCTTCAGATGTTTACATGCCAGCAGTAATCATGCTTTCTGGAGCGATGGTTACAATGCTGGGACTTTCGTTTGGAACAGAAAACGAAGAAGACCGAACTGATGACCTCATGAACGCCATCAATGAACTCACCGCTCGTATGAACTCGATGTTGGGTTCAGAAGATGAGTGATTTACAATCCGTACAACATTCCGTACTTCTCTTCAACATACTTGAGGAACGGTTCCGGTGACGGAGGAGAACCTGTCGCAGATTCAATGAGTTCAGCGGGAGTCATTTTACTACCTTGTTCATGAATTCTTGGCCGTAGCCATTGTAGCAAACTGGACCAGTCGCCGTTGGATACTATTTCGTCAATATCTCCAAGATCAGACTCCATCGCATCAAGCAGTTGAGCAGCATACAAATTCCCTAGTGTATAGGTTGGGAAATAACCGAAAGCACCCATAGACCAGTGAATGTCCTGTAGACAACCGACTGCGTCATTTGGCACTTCGACACCAAACCATTCTGCAAACATTGTATTCCAAACCTTTGGCAATTCTGCAATAGGTAAATTCTCATTGAACATTTTCTTCTCTATTTCATAGCGAAGCATAACGTGTAAATTGTAAGTGACCTCATCAGCTTCAACCCGAATAAAGCCTTTCGAAACAGTGTTTGCTATTCGATTGAGTTCATCAGGAGTCCATTCCGGAGAGTCGGGGAATTGTTCTTTGAACCATGGCAGGGCGATGTTCCAGAAGGCAGATGTTCGTCCAATCTGATTCTCCCAAAAACGACTTTGTGATTCATGCACTCCTAAAGAGACTGCATCGCCACGTGGCGAGAGGGCGTGTTCCTTAGACAAGCCTTGTTCGTACAACGCATGACCAGTTTCATGCATGACTGCATAAAGACACGAAAACGGATCTTTTTCATCAAAACGGGTTGTAAATCGTGTATCTCCGGGCCATAAACCTGCGGAAAAAGGGTGTGTAGATGCATCCATTCTGCCAGCATCAAAATCGAAACCCATCGCCTGAGATACTTTTGTGCAAAACTCGGTTTGGCCAGCAATCGAAAATCGTAATTCGGTTGGAAGCGTCGGGTCCGGGCGGGTTTCTTGGGCTTTCGTGATGTTCTGCAAAAGTGGTACGAGTCTGGAACGCAGGCCAGAAAACAACGGGTCATAATCCGAAACTTTCATCCCAACTTCGTACTCATCAAGAAGTACGTCATACGGATTTTCTTCGCCACCAAAATAGGCGATTTTACGCTTGGTCATGTCAACAAGATGCTGAAGTTGTGGTAGAAATGCCTCAAAATCTGAATCTGCCCTAGCCTTTTGCCATGAGAGAAGGGCTTCTGATCTTGCCTTAGCAAATTCGGCAACAAATTCTGAAGGAAGCAAGACTGACTTATCGTAAGTTCTTCTCATCTCCCGGACATTTGCAGATTGATCGACGTCCAGAGTTTCATCTTTTTCGAGTGTTAACAAAAGACGACCCATTTCAGGGTCAATTATTCGATTGTGCCTCTCAGCTGCTAACCAAGAAAGAATATCCGAGCGTGATTCGGAACCCTTTTTGGGCATTATTGTCTCCTGATCCCAACCCAGATGACCCTGTATTGCACCAAGTCGATGAATGTCATTTACACGTCCAAGGAACGTTGAGTAACTGTCCATAACATTACCAATAGTTTACCCATCATGAACGCTTGTATCGTTTGCAATGGGTATTTCCAAGCTTTTGAAAATAAAAGTCTGCCACACATTGAAATCGTGTAGCCATCTAGCAGTTGCATGGTGCGGCCTTTTTCACGTAAGGCAAAAAAAGATGCACCACAACAAATCGATGATGAGGTATTAGAGGAGGTTATCGATGGAGTTGGTGAAACTTTGGAGGAACCTGTCGACCAGATGGGGCAACCAAGCGAAGAGCATTTCAAAGCGGACATCCCATTTGATGAACTTTCAATAGAAGAGGTTTCTGAACACCTCAAAAAAAGCGCTCAAACTGTTATCAAAACATGTATGGATTTGCGAAGAGGAGAAAACGTCCTCATCGTTTGCGACCCTACTACCGGCGAAATAGGTCAGGCCCTTCACGAAGCGGCAAACGAGCGCTCCGACAGAGTTCTTCTCATTGTTATGCCTAAGGCAAGGCATCATGGCGAAGAGCCCCCCTCGCCTGTTGCGAACCTCATGAGACAGCAACAAGTCGTTATTGCTCCTACACGATATTCGCTCACGCACACACGAGCCATTCGTCAGGCATTACGGGGAGGTGCACGAGTTGCAACGATGCCTGGAATGACCAATGAGATGTTTAGCCGTGGAGGAATGTCTGCTGATTTTTCAGAAATTAAACAAAAAATAAGTGACCTAACTCCCTACTTCAGAAGGCGAAGAATCGTTCGAGTGAAATCGGAACTCGGCACAGATGTGTCATTTGAAGTCAATTGGAGGGAATGGAAACTCGATGATAACGGAATCTGTAATCGCCCAAAAATGCTTACCAATCTCCCGGCTGGTAAAGCGTTCATAATGCCTCGTGAAAAAACAATGAGCGGAACTGTGGTAATCGACGGTTCATGGGAGGCAAACCTCGTTGATGAGCCGATAACGCTGGTAATCGAAGAAGGAATGGTCATGGATGTCAAGGGAGGAACTACTGCTGCTACAATTCGGCAAGAGTTTGGCGAAGCGGCAAAGCGACTGCGCGCCAAAGAACGTGAAAATGTGTGGACAGTTGCCGAATTTGGATTCGGAATGAACCCGCAAGCAAGACTTTCAGGCAATGTTCTTGAGGATGAAAAACGACTCGGCACTTGTTATTTTTCTGTTGGAGATAATACTGCACTCGGCGGTACTTCGGCAGTTGGAATTCACATTCCTGGCGTGTTGAAAAATGCCAATGTTTGGCTCGATGACACACAATTTATCGCCGATGGCGAATTCATCTTATGGGACAGTTAACGAGCTACATTCTGTGTCCCACATATTGGGCAAAATCTCCAATAAGGGTCTAGTCCAATACCGCAACCTCTGCATAAAACGCCGGACCGAATCGTTGGTTGAACAGTTTGTTGTTGATTCCAGCCCTGTTGTTGAGGTTGCTGCTGTTGATTCCAGCCCTGTTGTTGAGGTTGCTGCTGTTGATTCCAGCCCTGTTGCTGTTGTTGCTGCTGTTGTTGATTCCAGCCCTGTTGCTGTTGTTGCTGCTGCTGTTGTTGATTCCAGCCCTGTTGCTGGGGAGGTTGTTGCTGTTGATTCCAGCCTTGTTGCTGAGTGTTATCCACTGATGGTTGCTGCTGGTTTTGCTGAGCAAGAGGTTTTCGAACAGGCGCAACTGGGCGAGGTAAAGATTGGGTTTTTTCAGCAGCAGGTGAAGATATAAATTCAGATAATGATACTGAGCCATCCCCATCCGTATCTGCCTGCTCATGTAACTCCTTAGCCTCATCCAAAGAGGTACCGGTTGCAACTGCCAACTCTTCCACCGACAGTTGTTTACTTCCATCCGTATCTGCGGCAATAAAATGTTCAGCTGCGCTCACGAACTCGGGTTCTGGTTCGGACTCAGGCTCAGGCACTGGTTCGGGTTCTGGTTCGGGGTCAGGCTCTTGTTCGGGCTCAGGCACTGGTTCGGGCTCAGGTACTGGTTCGGGCTCAGGCGTTGCCTCATCAATACCCAATTCGATTCCAAAAGCTCCAGAAAATGCATCTTCTTCTGCTCGAGCAACCATTCGATCATTGGATGTATCAAGTTCAGGTTCAAGTGTTTGAATTGGTTCTACTTGGGGTAATTCGACTGCTGTCTTGACTTCTGAAGGCGTTGGTAAATCCGGGAGAGCAACTTTCTCTTGAGAAATTGATGATGGGAGAGGAACTGTTTCTGGCTCTCCAGAAGTTGGCAGTGAAACTGAGGTGGCCGAAGATTGAGGTATTGTGGGCGATGAAACTATTGCTGCTGCAGAGGCTTTTCCACTTGCAAGCGAAGGGATAGGAAGTGCATGTCCTGCAACATCCAATGATGCATCAAGTTCATCGATTACATTAACGAGAGTTTCAGTATGGCTTGCAGGGTCAGCAAAGAGTCCCTTTATCACACTAAGATAGCGAGTAACTTCTCCTTTAGAACCGGTCGTTGAAGCAATTGCTAATAATTTGAGAATCCTCATCGGGTCAGCAAGAGTTGCTAATTTCGTTTGCACATCGGAAGAGATAGCAGGGGTATTGCCGCTGACCTCTCCTACGGAGTCCGGTATTCCAAGATACGATGAGAGAGGATCTGGTAAACTCATGAGGCCAAGATGTCCCGCGACCAAATAGTAAATTTCGCCACCTTCACACTGTATCTTTTGACTCGCAGCCTCAAAATCAAAATCCCCAGGTTGGAGAACGATGTCTGAAAGGATAGAGAAAAAGTGCTCCATTGCTTCGGATTGTTCCATTGACATGAGGGTATGAACAACATCTGAGGACTCAATGACGCCAAAATATGCTGCCGTTTCATCGACATCTATTCCGGTGGGCATCGAAGCCCCTTCAAGTTCCTTGTCAGACATGATTTCACCCCTCCTTTTTGCTCCCAACTGTATCGTGTTCTTGAGTATAATGCTCCGAATCGCTGACTGATGTAGTTCGTGACTCCTACTAACGGCTCCTACCTATATTGAATATTGCCCGAGATTGAGGTGCAGACCAACCAGTCTGCTGCAATTGCATGAGGATTGTACGTTCGTTTTCACCGTCAGATAGAGATTCCTTAACCCAGTCAGCCGCAGCATTACGGTCTTCAGTTTGCCAGTCTTCAAAAATGGACAAATCAATATTAAGTTTGGCCTTTCGTACTTTAGCGCCTCCTTCTGGTTCGACCGATGAAGGTGGCTCCTCATTGAACGAAGTACCATTCGAGGCTTGAGAACGAGGGCGAGGTGTGTTTCGAGATGGCCCAGTTGGAGGTTTCGCTTTGCCAGGTCCACTCATTGGAGGACCACCGCTTGGACCACTCTTAGGAGAGCCAGTTGGTCCACGCTTTGGTGGGCCGGATGCAGGGCCTTTGGTTTGATTTGATGGAGAACTACGTTGTTGAGTTGGTTGGGATGTTCTCTTGTTCAGGAAAGAAAGAGGGACATCATCTTCCTCTTCTTCCTCATCCTCGTACCCCCAATCATCATCGTCATCGTCATCATCCAGTCCGAAATCATTTCCGCGTCTGCGTATGAGAATGAGGCCGACAACAAGAAGCAAAACAACGACTGCACTTCCAATCAACAAACCAGAAGAATCGAGGAGAGAAGAGGCTTGGTCATCAGAGTTAGCTGTATTACGCGGACACCCATCGGTATATCCATCTTCACCAAGTGGTTTAAATGGACAATTATCCATATCATCGGAGATTCCGTCACCATCTGAATCAAGTTGACTGGGATGGCAGCCATTCTCGTCTATTGATGCGACATATGCTGATTTCGTTCCCGGGCATAAATCAGGGAAGGTTCCATTGATGTTATCGCCTAGACCGTCATAATCTGCATCTTCCCACTGCGTTGGGTTACCGGCAAGACCCGGTGGTTCAAATTCATCACGATAACCGTCACCATCGTCAAGACAACCGAAGAAATCTACAAATGAAGTTCCTTTCTCTTCAGGACAGGCATCAGACTGGTTTCCGAGTGCATTATCTCCGTATCCATCGCCATCTTGGTCGAACCATTGAGTCTTATCCGTAGGGAAATCATCTCCGGATTGGTTTTCTCGAAGTCCTGTGGCTTCATTCAATGTGTAAGTATACGCCCCAGCAAATCCATCACCGTCCAAATCCAATTCGAAAGCATCTTCATCAGTACATCCATTGGAGAGTACGGGATAATTAGCAGGCGTATCTGGACACTGATCATCTAAATCTGAGACAGTGTCATTATCTGAATCTCTTTGCGAGGCTGAGCATCCATTGGCATCAACCTCCTCTCGTTCATCAGGTAGGGTATCAGGACAAAGATCGGACGGGCCAGCGACATTATCCATGTCATCATCGGTCAACAATTGCGCCTCACTGCAGCCATCCGAATCAACCGTTTCTCCGAGTGGAGTTTGCGGACAGAGATCTGCATCGTTCTTGACGAGGTCTTCATCATCATCCAATTGATTATCCGCACAGCCAACCGAATTTACATCTAGACCTTGGTCTGTGCCTTTGCAAAGGTCTTCTGCATCCGGGACAAAGTCTCCGTCCTCATCAGAATCATCGATGAAACGACATCCATATCCTGTCCCATCGACAAACGGACTTGTGCCGTTGAATACTCCTGAAACTGTCGGGCACTCATCGGCTTGGAATCCTTGTGAATTATCTCCAAATCCATCGCCATCAAAATCGAGCCATTGAGTTGGTTCTGTTGGGAACGCATCTTGTGAATTCATCCAACCGTCTCCGTCAGAATCAGGGCAGCCGGGACTTGGAGAAGTTGAATTTCCAGTGACTCCAGGACAGCCATCCAGAACAAGGTCTCCATTGTTCAAAACTGGAGTTAGAGTCTTTGGTTGAGGACGTGAACTTGCGGGATTATTGCATCCACTGGCATCAACTGATGGCGGGTCAGTAATGGTGCTGTTACCACAATAATCATCAAAATTGAGAACGCCATCACCGTCATCGTCTAAAGTTCCGTTCCAGAAATCAGTCCATTTATCTGGATAACCATCACTGTCGTTGTCTTCAGCTGCAGCAATATTGAGTGGGAAACGGTCGGGATTCGTTGCTCCTTCGGAACCGTTATCTCCGAATCCATCACCATCAGAATCCGCCCATTGAGTTCCATCATCAGGCCAAGCATCAGCACCAAAAGAGACATCCCACTCAAAGCCACCGAATGATGATGGATCTGAGGCGCCGTCTTTATCCGAGTCAACACAACCGTTTCTGTCACGCCATGATTCACCGTAGACAAATTCGCAAGCATCACCTTGGGTTAAGTCTGAAGAGTTATCACCCCAGCCGTCACCATCGCTGTCCTTGTACTGTGAAGGATTGTATGGGAATAAATCGCCAACCTTATTGTCGGATCTGTACGCTGTGATACAGCAATCTGGTCCCGAATTGTCCCCGTAACCATCACCATCAGAATCAAAAGCAAGTTTCCAGTTGAAGATGAACACATCACCGTCAAAGTAGGAGACATCATTGTTTGACCATCCATCTTGGTCATAATCTCGACATCCTTTACGGTCAATCCAGGAATCGCCCGAAATATCGTTACAAACATCATCTGAATCGGAGTAACCGTCGTTGTCATAGTCAAGACAACCGTAGGTAAACAACGATGATGGGGCATTCGTAGACGGACAAGAATCAGCAAGTGGCCCCAATCCGTTATCGCCGTATCCATCACTATCATTGTCTGACCATTGGTCCCCTAGGTAGGGTAGTTCGTCTACCAAATCAAAGACAAGGTCTCGATCTGCATCAGGATATAAACGCAATACTTCGACATCCCAAACGATGCTGTCTTGAATTGCGAGGTGGAGCGTTTCGTTTGAATCAGTATACAATCCAACACTTCCGGTAGCAGTGACATCCCCAAAGGTAAGACTGTTCCAATGGTAAGAAGATTCATTGGCCTCAAGACTGTTCCAAGTGAGAAGGTTCGATTGCCCAACGCTTGTCATGAGAAGGAAATGCTCGCCGTCGAATGAAAGGTCCCACGCCCCTTCAGGAGTGGATATAGGTTGTTGACCGAATGAAGTCCAGTTAAGTGAGTCGTTACGGACATACAGAACGTCGCTGCTCGCATCTGCACGGACTGCCAATGCAGGAATTGAGCCACCAATTAAATCAAGGTTGAAACTGTTGATTGAGCCTGTAGGCTGAGAGAGGTTGATTGAAGTTCTCCAAGACGAATTCTCTAACCAAGATGAGTGATTCCATTGCCGCTCATAGACATTCAAAACTCCGGTAGAAGTAAGAGTTGACAGAATCATTGTGCTGTCATCAGCCATGGCTAGAGATATGTTGGATGACAAATCGGAAAGTGTTGTGATTGTGGAGGAATTTGTCACGGCCGCAGAGGTCCGATTGTAGATGAGAAGGGCGAGCGAGGGGGGGGCAACTCCGGGTTGAGTGTCACTGATTAAAGCAACAGCTAAGTCTCCGTTCGGGAGATACAGAGCAGAAAATGCTTCAGACACAGAGTTGTTGTCACCGACGGGGGAAATTGTCCAAACTCCATTGTTGGACGCCAACGACAGTTGGTTTTCAACAGAATCTCGATACAGGAGGGTCGTTGCATCATTGTCATCTGTTAACACGGCTATTGGATGGTCAAGATTGACATTCGTTGTCACTTGGTCATTGCTCCAACCACTGTCATCCTCAACCGAAGTCAAAATCTGATAACCAGAACCGCCACCTGAAACTGCATGTGCAAGATGCTGGTGGCCATCCGAATCCAGGGCAGAGCCCAAGTACGCGCCCATTGTTCCAGTCGAGAGGATACTTTGCTCAAGAGCAGTATAACTCGTTGTTGTTTGCACCTTAAGTCCGTGCCCTCCTTCTGTTGAAAGAATAAGTGGACGGCCGGAACTGGTACCTGAATATGCAAATGTGGTGGAACTCGAGGTATTTGCTACAACTGTTTTGTCAGCCCATACCCCACTTGCAGTTCCATCATCAACGTGTTCAACAAAGTGAGGCAAAGGGTCGTTGGAAAAAGAAAGAAGCATACTTGCTTCACCTCGACTTGACGTTGAGAGGTCGAGGAATTCTAACGCGTCGTTGTACGTGAATGAAGTCGACTCCCAGTCTCTCTCGGAATAGAACTGATGAGCAACTTGAAACTCTTGTCCAACGATATTTCGGGAACTCAAACTTAGTTCACTCAACCCATCGCCATCAAAATCACCGAGCGTAGACATTGACAATCCCAAATACTGCTGTGGATTACCGGTTGCTAACAATTCAGAATTTGCATTGAGTCCTGAAGGTGAACCCAAATGAAGTTCGACCTTGCCCGAGCGTGATGCCTCCAATTTCATGAGCAATACATCATCATAGCCGTCCTCATTGACATCGCCGGCACTTGCGAACATTCGACCAAGCAAATCGTTAGCACTTTCACCCGACCGTGTCCAGTTCGGGAATGATGATTGAATCCCTACATCTGAGCCGTGATATAGCCAAACCTTACCTCGTTGATTGAGATTGTTTGAACCATTAAACAATTCTGAGAACATCATATCATCATAGCCGTCGGAGTTTACATCGCCGATGTAGTCGATTGTATATCCGAACATTTTTCCTTGAATATTCGATAGAATTGCTTGGTCAGCACTTCCATTCAATCCTGACAGCGAACCGAAATGAATTTGCACTTTAGGGAAGCCTGCGAAGGATTCAAAATTTGCAGCATTTGAAATCAATAAATCATCAAATCCATCTCCGTTCAAGTCGCCTGAACCACTGAGAGATTGACCTAATCGAGTACCGGGTTGGTCTTGGGTGATATTCCGAATGAAATTCATTTCTGATGCGTTGCCTTTGAATATCGAAACTTGGCCTTTGTGAATAATCTCACTAGGAGCCATAACCTGAGTGAAATTTCCAGCAACAACTGCTAAATCAGCGTATTCATCACCGTTCATTGCCGCAATAGCTTCAACTTTCCATCCAAAACCATCTCCGTCGTTACCTGATAGGTTCCACCATGATTGCTGAGAAATACCGCTCGAACCCCCGAGATAAATTTCTACGATTCCATTGTCTCCCGAACCGTTAGCAAACGATGCATTCCATCCCGGAGAGCCAACCGCAACATCAGAATATCCATCTGCGTTAAAATCTGCAACGGTGAGTCCAGAACCGAAACGTTGTCCTGATTGATTACCTTCAAGAGTTTGTACACTGGACAAAAGACCTGTTGAGGAGCCGAGAACAAGCGATACACGACCTACTTCTGCCATAGTGGACGAGTAATATGGGTCTGCATAAAGGAAATCGTCAAAGCCATCCAAATTAATGTCGGCCATGAGAGAAACACCTTCATCAGAGCCAATAGAAGCATCAACTGAATCAAAAGAAACTGGATTGATTCTACCTTGGTCTTGTCCAAGCAGGCTCCTTAACAGTTGAAGAGTCGTGACGCCATTTGATTCAGTAGAAGTTGCAATTTGTTCAACAGCATTGGTATCCAAGCCCATCCCAATGTGGTGGGTGAGATTAGAATCCCTAACCAATACTCTTCGATCATAAACTGTACCATCATAACGAATTAGGCGTACTTCTTCATCGGTAGTGTACAACAAATGAACCATTCCTTGATCATCCATCTGCATTTCGATTGATTCACCAACGGGGCCTGAATCAAGTCGTGAATGGCTCCAATAATTGCCGCTGTAATTGAGTTCCCATAATGCGCCGTTAACATCTCGGAAAACTGCATATTCTAATTGCTGATCAGGATACAAAACCATTTCAAAATGAGTTGGATGGACGTCGTACAGGATGGTTATTTTCTGCCATGTGAGTTCTGAATAGACTGAATTGGCAAAAGCGACATGGGCTGATTTAATGTTTGGTCCGTCCGAATAAAGAACGTACTGGCGACCATTTTCGTTCACTGCGAGTGCACAATCGACCAACGGTGATGTCGAATTCGAAGCATTGACTGTATCCACATGATGCATGGACCAAGCAGATTGTATCGCAGCATTTGAAAGGTCACCTCCATCAAAGGAACCAACATAGACGCCACCTTCCTCCGAAGTCCAACAGATATCGAAGCCTTCATCAGCACGCAGAACAAGGTCTGGGGTTCCCATGGTCTGATTAGTTAGAGTAGGAAACACTTCGGAAATCCAAAAATCAAGTGCTGATTCCTCACGGACTGTAGCGCTTTCAAGTCCATCAAACGACAGAGTCGTTCCTGCAAAGTCATGACCGTATGCATCACTGAGAGAAACATATGGGCTGCTGGACTGGATAGTGGAATCTTGTAAATCGATTTTTTCAGAAGTTGGATTCTCTACAAGTGGTGAAAACAAATGCACGAGAAACAAAACTGTGAGCAACAGGGTAATGGCTGGAAAGGGTCTACTTGCCGTCTCCGCCATACTACCTTGTCGGTCGCCTTCCTTGAAAACGCTTCTTCACAAATGCATCTCTTGACCCCCGTAGGGGGTCAGATTAACGTGGTGAAAATTTCAACAATTCGATTGGTTTGTCAATAGGAACCTGTTGGTGATGTTATGGCCGAGCGGTGTTATCTCGTAATTGCGAACGGACAGTGGTCGAACCTCGAACCATGGCATTCACTTACTGAAAATTCTTCAAAAATCATCGCTTGTGATGGTGCTGCAACTCGATGTATCGAAAACGGAATTCACTTTGATGTAGTACTCGGAGATATGGATAGCCTGCCTAAGAAAATCCAGACCCAAATTTCCGACAATCAGAACATACAACTTATACTCGATAAAGGGCAACAAGAGAACGATTTGGTGAAGGCGCTCAAATGGGCAATCAAAGATGGCGCCGAGCACATCGACATTTTGGGGGTTGAAGGAGGCGAAACCGATCACCAATTTGCGGCGATTTTAGCACTGTGTGAAATACAACATTCAGCACGAATATACACTACAAAATCCACCATTGAAATGATTGATAAATCCGGCTACAAGAACTGTTCATTACCTCGAGATTCCACCTTTTCACTGTTTGCAATAGGGGAAGTCAGCGGGCTTTCTGTTTCAGGTTGCGAATGGAACTTAGAGAATCAAACGATGAAGCCAGGAACACAAGGCCTACACAATAGAGTCACCCAAGATTGCCTCGAAGTACATCATGCATCGGGCCAATTACTTCTTTTCTTGAACTGCTGAGGTTGGAAGGTGTCTACGCAGCATTTCTGAATAGGAACCTTCGCCGTCCCATTGTTGGGCGACAACATCTATTCGCGCCTTATCCAAAGTTGATTCAAGGCCGCCCCAATCTTCAATCAGGCCGAGTTTGAGGGCTGCGCGTGGCGTATATCCTGGCAAAAAGTTTCTCCAAAGAAAAGGCACTCGCCCAGGAGTAACCCGATTTACCATGCGTACTATCGAGGTGTTGCATGTCGTGAGAAGTGAATGATACCATTCGGGTTGTTCAGCTAATTGATTGGCTTTCTGGGCCATTCGTAACAACATGTGCTTGTCTTTTTCTGGAGGTGTGATGGCACGGAACATGTAGTCCTTATTACCACGAGCATTGGTTCGTAGTCCAGTCATATCACTTTCAAGAGCTACCAAGAGATACAACTCATAGTTTCTCCATAGTCCGTCCCAGGGATGGTAACGGTGCTTGACCCGCCTTCGGGCTTCAAACGAGAATGAAAGGCAAGTTCCATCATTGAACTCAAAGGTGAGGTAGGTGTGAGCAAGACCGTGGATTGAATGGAAGTGGTCAACAATGAACCAAATATCTTTCAAATCCTCTGTATCAATCTGAAGTTCATCTATCCAAGCTTCATCCCTATCTTTGGTCGTACGCCAGGTAAAATCACGAACATTGCGAAAAGTGATTTTAGAACCATCTATATCGGCTGTAGTAATCATTTCACAATCAGAATTCCACTCTGCATCCAGTTGAGGTCGACGAGGACGAACTCGCACGAACCATATTACAAAAGGAACCAGAAGGAAAACCACGCCACAAAGAAGTAAGGCTTGGGCAGTTTGATTCACCAAAATCACCATTTGTGCCAAATTCGCAATTGAACGTCCCACCAATCGGTGGAGCCATCTGGGTGTTGACGCCAGAGAGTGCCCTCGTCATCTGTGAGAGTTGGCATCCCTTGAGCATCAGGCGAACCATCTGCAAGAATCATTGGCGTTGGACCTAAATCTCGTAAGTCGTCTGGGGTTTTTTCGTCCTTTACTCGAACGAGAAGAACAAACACAACAATGCTCACTACCAGCCCTAAGATCCCAATAGAAAACCAGCCAACAGATGTTGTTTCAGTTTCCTCTCCAAACGAACGACTCGGCAATGTAGCCGCTTCTTCTTCGGTTAAATCCAATCCCGGTAATCGGACAAGATTAACGCCATGAACGGTATGAATTCGTTCGTTATTGATCACCTCTAAAGTGACCAAATGAACTCCCGCTGGAAGAACAGTACAATCGTATGATGTACTGCTGTTTCCATCGAGAATGGTTCCTTGAACAGTCCAAACTTTCTCAAATGTTGAAAAGTCAACATCAATCATGTTTGGAATCATTGTAATCATGCACGGTTCATCGGTGATATTCTGGTTACCTATCACATCAAGTGAGAATGCTGGTGCTGGGCGGTTGTTTATCGTCAAGTTGAGCCAAGATTCAGCAACCTGGCCCAAGTCATTCCGGTACGCCTCCTTGAGGACATAATCACCCGCAGGCCAACGGGAACAATCCAGTGTGGTTTGATTGTCTAGTACAGTAAATGGAGCGCCGGAGAAGGTGCGGATACCGGATGCGTCGTATCGCGGACCTGTCTCGTCGGCAAATACTCGATTAATCGTGCAATCATCTCCAGTCTCTATCCAATTAGGCGCATCCAAATCCAAAGTCAATTGCGGCGTTCGTAACGCAGGCTTGAGCACGTATGTTGGTAAAGCGATACTGGTGATTTTGTCACCGTCTTTATCGATAAAATCGAGTCGCAATGAATGTTCCCCTTCGGACCATGAATCATACACAAGACTTGCATTAGATTGACCGGTAAAGGCCATGTATTGGTCTTCACGAACTTCTTTATCCTTGTGAGTGCCAAAGAGACGTAGTTCTATTTCGCTCAACTCTGAAGTAGTATTGAGGATGACAACAATTCGAATGGCATCAGGTTCCCCGTCTTGATTCAAATCCATCGTATCGTTTCGTAGAGCCACCAGGGTCAAACCCTCAGCCGCCAAAGCATCGTCACTCGTTTCGGCTTGTGCATGTTCTACGATACCAGATGGAGCATAAAGGCAGGTAAGCAGTAGCAAAACCATAGCCAAGGGCATCGTTCGCAGTAACTTACTCATTGGCAACATCTCCTTGCGGTGGATGTACCGCCACTGGTTCCAAGCCTGCAGGAACAGGAAGTGGAGGTAGATCAGCGAGAGGTATCATCGCTGCTGGATTGAGATCCATGGTCAACAAATCAAGATTCGCATCTTCTTTCGATTCAAACAAATCGTCTTCAACCAATTCTTGGTCTCTGCCCATACGGACTATTAGAGCCA
>Ga0228659_1000221_pt1 | contig 14462 bp, 14 predicted proteins | sample 73DmetaG_FD_182740 | JGI IMG/M metagenome (GOLD analysis project Ga0228659, IMG submission 182740) | Seawater microbial communities from Monterey Bay, California, United States - 73D | ecosystem: Environmental > Aquatic > Marine > Coastal | place: USA: California | collected 2016-11-16 | reverse complement strand
TTTCTAGACTGGCTAAAAAAACAGTAATAGATTGACTTTATAAGTCATTCAAGTCATGCAAAGTGCATAACATGAATGACGGGAGCCCCTCTCGACATCGGAGATAGATATATACGCCCTCACTCACACATCAAACGAAATTTGGACTTTAGTTCTAATTGACATATAATCCTAGTATGAGATTTATCGCACTACTAGTAGCTTTGTTCGGTGGCTTTATAGTTTACTACGCTATGACTCCACTTCCCCATGACATCGCTCAACAATGGATGATGATTGGTGGTGGATTCATCTTTGGTGGATTGTTTCTTTATGCCTACATGGGAAAGCGTAAGAAGTAACTTTTGAGGCTTACTGTCTAGGTACTGTGGGCACTTTTATAGCCTAGGTAAGCAATGACCCCACTAAGCAATTACGATAGCCGTATAGTGGCTTTATAGTGGTCAAACTTCCCACCTGTTCCCAGTAGATAACTACCCTTTTCTTTCCTCTATTTTCTGATTGATAAACTCCTCAATCTCACTACCCACCCAACGAGAAGTTCTCTCTGCTAATTTGAATGGTTTTGGGAACTTTCCTCGAGCTATTAATCGATAAATTGTGGAAGTACTCAACTGAGTAATTTCTTTGACTTGCTTGAGAGTTAAATATGACACTTTTCGTACTCCTTGGATGATTAAAAAAGGAGCAATAATACAAAATGTTTTTGGCTGAATCTACTAGGACAATCGGGAACTACTGTAACTTTGCCGAGATCGATTTTCTTTGACTAAAAAGTTGGATAAATTTTATCCAATTCACCTAATTAACGAAGCATCCTAATAGAGGACAATTCACCATGACTGATACATTTAAGGACTAGTCATCCACCGTTAATTACATAGGTATAAGAAAGTATGTTTACAACTTACAGAAACACAAAAGAAACAAGTGAGCAACTAGGATTAAGTCCTAAATCATTAGCCAACTCAAGAAGTAGCGGAGTTGGAATTCAACTTCCATTCATCAAAATGGGCAATGGAGCAATAAGGTACCGTCAAGAGGACATTGACGCCTATATGGAATCAAGACTAGTTAATCACACAGGAGAAGTAGCGTAATGATTGGAGAGCAAGAAATGGATAGACAAAAAAAACCCTCTGGTACCGCCAAGCAACAGAGGGAACAGATAAAATCTGGTACGCAAAAGTATAACATATTGACCCATATGAGAGAGGGTAACTCACTCAATCGGTTCGAAGCATTCGACCTCGGATGTTCCTGTTTGAACTCTTTCATTAGTGCTACATCAGATAGTCATGGCTTTGAGTTTCCTCGAAAGCTAGAGAAGGTTCCAAATCGTTTTGGAAGTGAAACATCTGTAATGCGTTACTGGTTAAGTGGTGATGATTCGGAGTTAGTGGACACTCTTTTAGAGCCTGTAAATTAACACGATATTACAACACCCCTTTTTAATAATTCGACACTTCTAAGTCTTTAATAATTTTAAAAAATTAAGGTCTTGGGGGTGTCTGATTATTGACGGTAATGTAGTACTATCTATTAGCCTCAATCTATGCCTAAGAGAAACAGAAAGAAGGTTCATCATTCTCGTTATCTAACAATCAACAATGAAGAAATTGAAGTAAACGCTTCTAATAAATTTGGTGTTTTTGTTCCTATCCTAGAGAGGATGTTTGGACAGTTGGATATTAGCTTTAGAATTCACAAGAGAGTTCATGTTGTTCTGTTTATCCTACAACACAGAGAAACCTCACAAGACAACAAAGACATTTCTAAGTTTATGAATGTTTTAATTCAATGGATTAAGCGAAAGTACAAAACAAAAAAGGTTGGATATGCGTGGGTTCGTGAATGGGAAAAAGCAAAGACTAAATCTCATCACTATCATTGTGTTTTGTTCGTTGATGGTGATAAAGTTAGACACCCAAGAGAAATAATTAAAGCAGTCAAATCAAAATGGTTTAAGTTTGGGAATGTACCCGATAAATTTCTAAAGAAGCCTTATTACAATCTAAGAAAAGAGAACTTCAAAGAAACGAGAGATGACATTATTTGGCGATTGTCCTACTATGGAAAGACAAGAGGGAAGGGATACAGAAATCCTCAATCCTCAGACTATCAAACGAGTAGATTGAAGTGATATATTGTTGTAATCTTGGTGTTTTCGGAGTCCATAAAAAAGGAGTTTTCGGACACCATAAAAAAGGGGCTTAATCGAGGTACTGAATTTTGTTGATATTTCCTTTATCGTGTTCAACAAACAACTTCTCAACTATCAAGTCAATTGTGGGCGAGTTTCGAGGGATGGTCGTTTGGTTTTCGGGGCGAGTTATATCTGTTCCAAAGTAATGTTGCCATGGCTCCCAACGAACATTGTTTTTCATAGACCCCTCGGGGAGTGGTTCATCTATCCAATATTGTTTTGGCATTTCATTTACAAATAAAGACCTTATCAAATAACTATAAGCATTCTTAGTACTAGCCCATTGCCATGTGTGATGATGCTTCCCTTGTTTGATTAGTTTTTTAGCTAATAATTCTTTATGAAGCATCTCAGTAAATGAAACTTCAAAGGGTGCTAATCTTCCATCTCTAAAGTGATCAGTATCTTCTTCAATGAGTCCAATCTTTAAAGCCCATTTAGTGAATTCTTTGGTATCTATCTCTATCCCTAGTCCACTCTTTCCTTCTCCAAATTGTCGCTCCAGGATTTTCCATTCCTTGAATTCTTTGAAATCTTTTTTAAACCAATCTTCCTTGGTTTCGTAGTAGTCAGCCTCATTTAATTCTATTGCCATGCTATCAATTACCCATCTTCGGAATTCCGTTCTCTCCATGTTGTCGGGTGATACTCCCATCATGATTAGAAATGCTTCGTGAATGTATATCGAAGTGTAATACTCAAGACAGTCCACATCATATGAAGAATCAATAACAAGATTAAGCCTTCTCTCAAATGAATCCTTGGAATTAAACCACCAAAGCCATTGCCAATATTTTTGTTTATCTACTGGGAAGCTATTTCTATATTCGACACCATCAATTGTTTTGATAAAGTCATTCCAATGTTCACTACCTTCAACTAATGTTTGTTCTTCAAAGCCTTCAAACTTCAAATTGTCCTCATCTCCCGAGATCGGTTTTGTTTTGGTTTGATACCACTTCTCACCTTGAACCTCAGTCCATCCGTTTACGGTATAAATACGGCTCCATTCTTCATATGTCCAATCACCTAGAACTTCTTCCCTATCACTACTCATTCTAATCAAGATTAAAACTTCCCAAAGAGGAGTTAATGCTTGAAATTCACCCAATAGTCTTTGTTCAATATCAACAATTGCTTGGTAGTGTCGATTAAATACCTCAACTGTTTCTTTTCTTTTGGCTTCTCTTGTGTCATGTGGGAAAAAGTAACTCATTGTATTTGACTCCAAATAGATTCTGTTATTTGATTCATGGGTTCTCTTAAATCTTCAACATCAAGAACCACATATCGAGCAGTTACATCACCCGAATCTTCTGTCTTATGATTAATCAATCTATCAAGAGTGTACTTACCAAAGTTAAGACGATGAGCAGTCGTTGAAAAGGTTCTTCTCAAGTCGTGGTTTGTGAAATGAAAGCCTACTAACTCTCTAGCTTTTTCGATTTGTTTTTTAGGGGGTGATAGGTGTGAGTTTGGCTTCTCGCCCTCAAAGACATATGGGTTGCCATTGTCATTCTTTCGTCTTTCGAGCACTTCTAAAAGTATCCAAGTTAAAGGTAGTTTAAGACCTTCATGGTTCTTGGTTTTTGCTACTGTGAATGTGTTGTCTTTAAGGTCTATATCTTCCCATTTAAGGGTCAAAACTTCATTCCTTCTCATACCTGTAAACAAGATGAAAATAAAGACATCTCGAGCAACCTCGGAACTGTTTGCCTTAGTTAAATTCTTCTCATGTTCTGTTAGCTTCATGACACCTTCATACCAACCTTTGAGGTTGTAATCTTTAACCACACCAACTCGAGGCTTCTCTCTATTCCATGCTTTATTATGGGAGATTATTGCCGTTGGGTTATGAAGGATTAAGGGTTGTTCTTTAGCATCAACATATTGACCCATAGCATAGTTATAAAGAGCACGAAGAACACGAATCATTGTATTGGCTCTAGTGGGCGAACCACTCTTATCTTTGAATCTTCCTGTTCCATTTGTTACTTCAATAAATCTATCTTCAATCATTGAGCGTTTAATATCAGAAAGAGGTTTGTATTTCCAATCACGCAACTGATTATCGATGATGCTTTTGTAACCTTTGATAGTAGATTCTTCAAGATTGGTTCCTCTACTGCGTTGATAATCTTTGAATACTTTTTGAAGGGTGATATTTCTTTTTCCAAGTCTGTCAGATTTCAGTTGATTAGGGTTAATGCCTTGAGCCAAGTCAGTAAATATCTCATGTGCTTTCTCTCTAGCTTGGTCAACTGTCGTAGTTGGAAACCTTCCAATCGTTACCTTTTGGTTTACTTGATTAACATCTCTCTTTTGAACAAAGAAGGTGATAGTACCTTGGCTAGTGATTCTTAATTGTAAGCCTTGAAGTAAGTCATCATGATATACAGGTCTGTCTTTCCCTTGAGGGATAGGAAGCCTTTCTAATGTCTTTTTAGCAAACCTAATTGTGTTCTCTTTTTTTGCCATAATTACGAATGTGCTACATATGTGCTACAAATTGACGGGAATAGACAGGGTATTACTGAGATTAAACTCAATGAAAAAACGCCTATAAACCTTATTCTAGATATGACTGTAATGGACATATAGGTATTATAATGGAAAAGAGAGTATTAATGTAGGACAATATTCATAATGCTGGGGTCGGTGGTTCAAGTCCACCCATAACCACCATATCCCATAAGGCTTTAAGCCATTTCACTTAAACCCAAATATAGCAATGTGCTACATATGTGCTACAACTGGGCAACTCATGTACAAACCACGAATAATTAATTGTTTAATAATTATTTATTAATTAGATATATACTAATTGTTAAGTAATCTCATGTAAGTCATTGATATATATAGAAAAATATTCTCTATATTCCAAATCAGTAGAAAAATCTACTATCCTTGGCATATTTATTTAGACTTTGAAGGTACGGGGGGGGAGCCTCTCGAACTCGGAGATTGATATATACACCCTTACCTCCAATCGCTGACAGCTTTGACTTCAAGAAACTCCTCCAGTCCCCAAGCACCACCTTCACGTCCGTTGCCAGACTGCTTGAAACAAAGCACTTAGATTTTTTTTAACTCTCTTTTCAGAGAAATTGTACATACTTAACCTGAGAGGCTTGATTAGCTCCTTAAGCAAGTTATTTCTATGCACTACTACGCTCCCTTACCATAAGGCACATCTTTAAGCAAAATGAAGTGTTATCATCTGTCTGTAAACGAACTGTTATTAGTCCAATCAAAAGTGCCTTTGTCTCTTTCATCAACAGCCTGCTTCCAGCCTTTCTCTTCAACTCTTTTCTTAAAGTTATGTCCTTCTGGTGTATGCCTAGAAATACCATCAAGAAGTGTTGCAAGTTTTTGGGTGTCCAAAAGTCCAGAGGCTTCTACTGCTTGATTAATTACCATTTTTTGCATTGCTAACTGATTTATTGGAACAGATATCAGTCGATTTGCCATCATTTCAATTTCATCATTAAGTCTATTTTCAGGAACAGATTTTAGTACGAGACCCATTGCAGCAGCCTCATTGCCAGTAATTTGGTCTCCAGTAAAAAGTATTCTTTTCGCACGTTCAGCCCCAACTCTATAAACCCACATTGCAGTAGTAGGACATCCCCATACACGAGTTGACATATAGCCAATACGAGCGTTTTCAGCCATAAAAATCATATCAGAGCAAAGAGCTATATCAGAGCCGCCACCAACTGCAAAACCATGTATTTTGCATAGTACAGGTTTAGGACAGCGCCAGATTGACATAAATTTTTGAGTATTTCCCCACATAAAATTATAGTCTGAAAGAGGATCCCAATTTTTTCCCTGATAAACATTATTGAATTCTTTATTTTCAGCATAAGATGAAAGATCATAACCCCCACAGAATGCTTTGCCATTCCCTGATAAGATAATTACGTGAATATCTGGGTCATTTTCTGCTTTAATAATTGCATCTTGTAATAGATTAGGAATATCGTCATCAATTGCATTTAATTTTTCTGGACGATTTAATGTAATTCTGCCTATTCGACCATCTTTTTTATATAAAATTTTTTTCATTACACCACTTCCTTATAATAACCTTTTTCAAAATTTTCAATTAATTTAAATTTTTGTATTTTTCCAGATCCTGTGAGTGGAAAGTCTTTAATTTCAATCCAAACAGAAGGGGTTTTCTGGGGAGACATTTCTTGCCGTGAAAATTTCTTTAATTCATCTGACGATAATGGTTTGCTACGAAATTTTACAAAAGCTGCAATGATCTCACCATATTTTTTATCTGGTAAGCCAACAACTGCAATATCTAGAATTTGGTTATGTTTACGTAATACATTTTCAATTTCTGCAGGAAAATGGTTTTCTCCTCCACGAATTATCATTTCTTTTAATCGCCCAGTAATTTTGATGTAGCCCCTTTCATCCATCTTTCCTAAATCACCAGTGTGTAGCCAGCCATCTTCATCTACTGTTTGATGAGTGGCTTCTCGGTTATTATAATATCGTAACATTTTAGAAGGGCCACGAGCACATATCTCTCCAACACTGCCAATTGGTAATATAATCTTTTTTTCAATAGATTGAATTGAAACATCAGTTTGATTAATCGGTTGACCAATGGTCTTGCAAATATCTTCAATTGTATCTGTCAAATGATGTTGAGTAATAACAGGACAATACTCTGTCTGTCCATAGAGGGTAGAAAATTTACATCCAAAAGCCTTCTGTACGCGCAACACCATATCTGAATCTACGTTAGAACCACCACAACTAACTACTTTGAGATTGTCAGTATTTCGAGGAATATTCTCTTGTACTTCCAATAATGAACGTATCATAGTAGGAACACCAAGAATTACATCAGCTTTAAAGCTTGCTATAAGATTAAGTATTGTATTTGCATCAAAATGAGAAATTAAAACCATTCTACAAATAGAATTTAGACACCCTAAAGTAACCATGCCGCACCCACTGGTGTGAAACATTGGCATGATGTTTATCCAAGTTGAACCTTTTGTGACACTACATCGGTTAGAATAAAAATAAGCATTATTAATGAGACCAAGATGAGAAAGCATTGCCCCTTTGGGAAATCCAGTTGTTCCTGAAGTGTATTGAATTTGTGCAGCATCATCGGGGCTTACATTTGGCAATTTTGTATTTTTAATTGGGTTATTAAACAATGCATCATGATCTAATATATTAATAGTTTCTCGGATGGCTTTGTTATCTTCAACAGCTTTCTCACCAATATCTATCATTGGATTGCCTCGAAATTCAGGTACAAGAAATAACGCAACCGCATGGGAGTTTTCAAGAATATAACGAAGTTCTTTTTCCTGAAGTGCTGGATTAGCCGTAACAAGAACAATTCCAGAGAATGCTGCTGCATACTCAATTAATACCCATTCAGGGCAATTTGGTGACCAAATTACTACGTGTTCCCCTTTTTTAAATCGACTTGATAAAGCAAAAGCTAGTTTCAAACTTTCTTTGTATAAATTTTTATAATTCCAGCGACGACCTAGATTGCCATCATGCTTTACTTCCACCAAAGCTTCAGTATCACCATAACTTAAAGCTATATCTTTCAGAGCTGCTCCTATAGTGCAATTTTTTATAGCTTTGTCTTGAAGAGCAGGGAAATAAGATTCTGTAAGTTTTGTTTTATACATATTCGAGTTGAATTTTATACATGGCTACTCAGACGCAATTGAGTGATTTGGAATATCAACAAGCTTTCCTCTTGGTATAAGACGCTCTTCGTCATACATTGGTAATGAACAGAGTTCACCCTCTTGGGTAGATCCATCTGTGCAGAGCACATGTACCTTTTTGCCTGGGCCAATGGATAGATTATCCATCCGAACAATACACACCCCACAACCTTGATAAGGGGAGTAACCCGATGAACAAACACGCCCTACGACAGTTTCACCCATCCAAATTACTCGACCTAACTGAGAAACACCACCGGCCACACGCATCCCCCATGTGCGGGATGATTTATCAGCATTTTCCAATGCTTTGCGTCCGATAAAATCACGATCATCAAAATCAATAAAATTTCCAAGTCCAGCTTCAAAAGGTGTCGTATCTGCTCCAAAATCTGAGCCTGCATTCAAGAGGCCAGCTTCTATCCGACGTGCACGAAAGACAGGTGTACCTGTTAAAAGAATATTAAATTCAGCGCCTACTGACATGATTTTATCTCCTATCGCGGCTATATCGGTCTCTGGAAGAAGATACACCTCCCAACCAAGTTCGTTCGTGAAACCTGAGCGACTAATCCAGCATTTCTGACCCGCGATGCTTACTTCTGCGCAATCAAAATATCGGAAAGGATCAGGCATTGATCCATCAAGAACTGCTGCTAGGAGTTTCAATGATTTTGGCCCTTGGATCTGGCTTACCCAAACATTTGGATCATGGATTGAAACATCTAGTGCTTCAGCATGTGCTTTATACCAGCTAAACAAATCGCCATCTGCTTGCGCCATCCAAAAGCGGTCTTGTGCTAACCTTAGTAACACTCCATCCGTGATCATGCCGCCATCATGATAGCATGCAAATTGATATGAGCATCGCCCAGGTTTGACTTTTGAGACACTACGCGTAAAGACTTTGTTTAGGAGCGTTTCTGCGTCAGGACCACTGATTTCAATCGGTAATTCGCCTGTGTGTCGGAAGATCACATTGGTTCGAACTGCCCAATACATTTCATCATCTGTGGCAGTATCCAGTTTTTCTGGAGTGAGTCTTGAGTTATAAAGTGTGTACTCAGGATCATAAGGTAATTCCATATAGCTAAGTGGGTGAGGTGGCATGGTGCGGGCCAATTCACGTGGGCGGGCACCTTGATTACGAATTGCTTTAGCAGCGAAACGAAATTGCCCAATGTTTTGATTAGTAGTCATTTAAAAATTCCCCTATAACTGTTGTTTAGAATTATTAAACTTAAAATTTTAATCTTATAAAATTTTAGTGATATATAAAACGTTGAATTATATATAATGAATTCGTATATATACAAACCTAATTATTTAAACATAGTGTTTAAAAAATTTAAACATTAAATTATGCGATTTCGTTCCTATGATATTCTTAAATCCTTTGACGTTGTTGCCACAAATCTTTCGATTACCAAGGCAGCTGAAGCCTTAAATCAATCCAAAGGAGCGATTAGTTATCAGATCAATAAACTTGAGACTGAGCTTGGCTTTTATTTGTTTGAGAGAACTAAGTCAAAATTAGTATTAACAGAGGCTGGACGTCGCTTATGGCATGTTTCGCAAACAGCCTTAAATCAGATCGATCAGGAAATTAATGCGCTTAGAAGTTTTGCTACTGATTCGGTTAGTGTTGGCGTGCTGACCTACTTTTCTTCTCATTGGTTATCACCCAGACTAACTCAATTCTTCGAATCTAATGCTGGTATTAGTTTAAGAATGGTACCACTCAACTCAATAGATATGCTGGACTCCGCCGGTGTGGATATGGCAATTTTATGGGGAACAAAAGAGTGGCAAAACTATTCTAGTGAGTTGTTGTTGCCCGCTCCAGCATTCCCTACTGCTAACTATTCTATTGCACAACATGCAAAAGAAGTAGGAATCGCTGAGGCTATCCAAAAATTTCCATTATTAGGCGATAGTTCGGGTAATGATGCTTGGAAGGCTTGGTACCAGGCTGCAGGAATGGACTATGTGCAAAGTTTTCCAAACTTAACTATGCTTGATTCCAATAGTCGAGTCCAAGCAGTAATAGATGGACAAGGAATTGCACTTTGGGATGATTTAATATCACCGGAAATAGATGCAGGACTATTATATCCACTTTCAGACATTAAGCTTGAGAATGCTGGCTACTATGTGGTATTTCCCAAAGACGAATTGTCAGTTTCTGCCAAAGTGTTTCTAGACTGGCTAAAAAAACAGTAATAGATTGACTTTATAAGTCATTCAAGTCATGCAAAGTGCATAACATGAATGACGGGAGCCCCTCTCGACATCGTAGATAGATATATACACCCTCACTTACACATCAAACGAAATTTGGATTTCTGATTGAATTATAATTCTAATATGAATTTGACACCTGAAATCCTCTTTGTTATTTTCGCCATAGTTTTTGGCGTTGCTTGTAATGGAGCAATTAAACTTTTTTATAAGTACAACACCCTTCTAGTCATTGCTTATATTGTCTTTCTATTTCCAATTGCTTTAGCTCATTCACTCTTTCTTGGCTTATTTGGAGATTCAAGAAAACAGATGTTAGCTAAGAAAGTAAAAGAACAAGCTCAATTCGAAAAAATGGTCGAAGATGAAAAAGAAAATCTTTAATGAGGTTCGCACTTTCAAATAATGAGCGTATTGAACCTACCAAAGGAGCTAAGGGAGTCTGTCCTTGTTGTGGCTCTGAGCTAGTCGCTAGATGTGGAGAAATCAAAAGACATCATTGGGCGCACAAGAAGAAGTGTGATGACCATTGGTGGGAGAATGAAACAGATTGGCATCGTAATTGGAAGAATGAGTTTCCTCATGAGTGGCAAGAGATAATCCAATATGATGAAAGTGGTGAAAAACATATAGCCGATGTTAAAACGACTTCGGGTTGGACAATTGAATTTCAACATTCACCAATTTCTAAAGAAGAGCGTGACTCAAGAGATTATTTCTATACAAAGCTGATATGGGTAGTTGATGGAACAAGGCGCCCAACTGATATTAAGCAGTTTCAGGATGAAATGAATCTTGTTCGAAACATGCGAAATAAGACAAGAGTTTTGAGGTACGAGTTCCCTGAAGATTATAGGTTGCTCAGAGAATGGGGTTCTAGTCAGTCACTAGTATTTATTGATTTTGGAACTGACGAGCTATGGTTAATTTATAACAATAATTGTACAAGTGCTTTTTCAAGAAATTCTTTTGTTGAGATGATGAATAGTTCTCGCTCAGATGAAGTGTACAAGCTTCTACTTGATCCGATTCAAAAACAAATTGATGAAATAAAGGCTGAACAAGAAAAGAATAGAAGAGAGCAAGAAAAAAAAGATAGGATTAGGGAGCAAAAATTCATTGAAGAAGATTTAAGAATAAGAAAAAAATATAACATGAAGGATGATGAAGAGTGGTTTGAAGGGTCGCTTGGAATTCAAATATTTAAGCGTTATGGAGAAAAGATTGTATATAGAAGACCTAAACCAAAAATTCCATATGTCATAGGCATATGTAGAAATAGATTTCATTATTTTGACATCAAGGTTGCTTCTTCAATTCTTAATAACTATGTTGAGGTTATGAAAAAATTAAACTACACAGATGAACAAATTGAAGATGAGTTTGATATTAATGTGATACCTAAAACCATAGATGTAAAGAACTGGACTGAATGGAAAAATCTAATGGAGCAATTGAAACAGAAAATTGGCAAAAAATATTAATTATTTTTTGTTCTCAAGCCATCTTCGCTGTTGAATATTAAACCTTATTATGGGTTTCCAGAATTAGGCACTTATATTTTAAATTTCGCTTAAAATTTAATCTCATAAAAACAAAAATATAGGAGACAAATAGCTTGCTTACAAGTTTTTTTACATATTTTTTTGAAATTTTATGAATAAATATCAAATTGTGAAACTTCCCTACGTTAAACAAATTACTGTTCTCAGCTCTGCCACAATTTACCGGTTAATTGCGAAAGGAGAATTTCCAAAACAGATCAAATTATCAGAGCGAAGTTCTGGCTGGCTTTTAGATGAAATACATGCCTGGCTTGATAAAAAAATTGACATCAGAGATGAAAATGATGAGGAGTATGCTAATGGCTAGAAGTAAGCATAAAAACTCAATTAGCTTTGCTGGAATTCCAAGACATATTATTGAACATAAGTCATACAAAGATATTGGATTTGCGGCCCGGGCTTTACTAACTCTTCTCGCTTATCAATACAAAGGCAATAATAATGGAAATCTTGTAATTACTTGGTCTTTATTAAAAGATTACTTTGGTTCAAATACAACAATGTATAAAGCTCGAAATTCTCTATATAAGAGTGGATTTATCGTTATTAACGCCTTTGGAGGAAAAAGTGGAAATGGGACTAAAATGCCGCATTTATACGCTCTGACATGGGCTTCAATCAATGAGCTCAGAGGTGAAGGAAATTGGATGAGATATACTCACTACGAAATAGATAAGGCTCCTCTTAACTATTGGAGATATGGAGAAAACCCAGATATCAAATCCAAAGAAGAAATAGATATACAATTTAAGAAGGATATTAAGAAAATTAGAAATCCATAACCAGTTTCTAAACCTATTAACGAGAAATAGATTTAATTTCTAAACTCTTGACGCTTATTAATTAAGCAGAAAAACAGCAAATAGATTTAAAAAATAAACTTATTTACAGTTTTCTCAGGTTTAAAAACTAAACACCTTAATAGTTAGCCATATATAAAGCTTAATTTATTTTAATCTTAGAAAAGACTTTGTTGAAGTTCTGATGGTGAAACAGAGGATTTGTTTTGTAATTTATCTAAATAGTTAGACCAATCCTGCATGAGCTTTACTCTTTCTGGAAGATATTGTGCGTGGTTGTAAGCTCCTCTTATCTTGTTACCCTCCGCATGAGCTAATTGCATTTCGATGACATCTGCCCTGTAATTGAGTTCGTTAAGCCTCGTACTTGCCATACTTCTGAAAGAATGAGTTGTAAAAGTATCTTTGTCAATACCCAATCTTCTAATTGCAAGTCTTAGAGAGTCAGGTGTTATTGATTTATTAATATTTCGTGGTCCAGGAAAAACATAGAGACTTTTAGTGTTAAATTTGCTTAGCTTGAGAATCATGCCCAGAACCTGTTTACTCATGGGAACAAGGTGTGTTCGTTTCATTTTCATTCTCTCTTCACCAATTCTGATGATTTTTTCATCAAAATCGACTTCACTCCACAATAATCCAGTCAGTTCACTTGGTCTTAAGAATAGGTGTGGGGCTAGTTTAAGAGCATTATTCACCTCATAGCTACCATTATATTCCTCAAGTTTATCAAGAAGAATGCCAATCTCTTTAGGGTCTGTAATAGAGGCATAATGCCTAACAGGTTTCTTTTTAAATATCTCATTAGGTAAATCTCTCACTGGATTTACTGAAATAACACCCATGCCTACAGAATACTTAAAAACACCATTAGCTATTCCTTTAACCTTTTGAAGCATGTCTAACTTGCCTGAAGATTGTATTTTGAGGAGCAAATTCCTCATATCTGGGGACTTTATGTCTTCGATAGGCAATTTACCTAAAGTTGGTATTAAATAGTTATTTGCTCTTTGCTGAGTATCTTCAATATAGCCAGAAGACCATTCATCTCTTTTATTCTCAATCCATTGTTCGAACATCTCTTGAAATGTTGATTTGGTAGTGTCAATCTTTGACTGTACCCTTGCAGGATTAATGCTCTGACTGAGAAGTTGTTTGTTACTATCTCTTTTTTGTCTAGCCTCTAGAAGAGACACCATTGGATAACTTCCCAGAGACATCATTGTAGCTTTATTATTGTATCTAAATCGATGTCGCCATAATTTTGAACCATTAGGATTAACCTCTATAGCCAAACCATGAGAGTCAGCAACACGATAAAGTTTATCTTGTGGTTTTAAATTTCTTACTTTAGTGTCAGTAAGCATTATTTTGAGTATACACTAGATTTAACTATATCTACTCACAATTCTACTCACAATAAGATGAGATGTTAAGAGACATTATGAAACACTAAGAGAAATACAATCTTACTTAAATCCTTTAAAATAGGCTATATATCGATACTTTAAGAATATTAGTGAAATGTAATGAGAACTATATTTGGTGGAGGGAATGGGATTCGAACCCATGAAACCGTGAGGTTTACACGCTTTCCAAGCGTGCGCGATCGACCACTCTGCCATCCCTCCTAAACTTTTGAATTTTAACCTTTCGAGGACTCTATCATTGCTTCTATCTGTTCATCCTCTATGCGCGTCATGAGCGGCTTAAATTTATTAATTTGGTGCCCTAATAATGGACTCTTAATATCGTTCCAGTTAAGTGAATCAATATTCAAGAATGCTTCTGATTTTTCTGCCATCTCAGTTAGCACTGGTTTTAAGTAGGTCATCAGTACTCTGAAAAGGTTAATGGCTAGAGAGGTAATCTCGTGAACCTCCTGCATCTTGCCTTCTTCTTTTGCGAGCTGCCAAGGCTTCTT
>Ga0228659_1000219_pt1 | contig 14550 bp, 12 predicted proteins | sample 73DmetaG_FD_182740 | JGI IMG/M metagenome (GOLD analysis project Ga0228659, IMG submission 182740) | Seawater microbial communities from Monterey Bay, California, United States - 73D | ecosystem: Environmental > Aquatic > Marine > Coastal | place: USA: California | collected 2016-11-16 | reverse complement strand
TTTTCTTTTTTTATTATTTGGACCCTTACCTCTTCTTTTGTTTTTTGAGTCTCTTCTTAAGCCACTAGGTGCTGCTTTAAAATTTGGATCAATTAACTTATTTATAGAATTCCACATTGATCTATCATCAGGTGTTAAAAAAGTTAAGGCGGATCCTTCAGATCCTGCTCTAGCTGTTCTTCCAATTCTATGAACATAATCTTCTGGAACTTGTGGTAAATCATAATTAATTACATGTTGAATTAAAGGAATATCCAAGCCTCTGGCTGCAACATCTGTTGCAATTAAAATTCTCTTTAATCCTTTTCTAAAAGAATTAATAACCCGATCTCTTTTACTTTGTCGAAGGTCTCCATGAATTGCATCTGCCGAATGTCCTTCTTCTTTAAGACGCTTAACCATTTTGTCTGCACTTCTTTTAGTTTTAACAAAAACTAAAATAGACCCTTTTCTAGCTAAAAATTGATCTATCAATTCATCATATTTATTTTCTTTAAAAACTTGAAGTATTTCTTGTTTAATCTTTGCTATAGGAACTGATGTTGCTCCAGTAGATATTCTTTCAGGTTTATTTAAAAATCTTTCTGAAATTCTTAAAATATTTTGAGGTAATGTTGCAGAGAATAGCAGTGTTTGATGATTCTTTGGTACAAATTTTAAAACCATTTCAATTTGTGGAGTAAACCCCATATCCAACATTCTATCTGTTTCATCTAATACCAAATATTTTGTTGCTGATAAGTTTAAACTTTTCCTTTTTAAGTGATCGTTTATTCTGCCTGGAGTTCCCACTATTATTCTGGATCTATTTCCTAGTTGTCTAAGTTGTTTTTGCATAGACTCACCACCAATAAGTAAAGCTGTTTTAATATTAATTTTATCACTAATAATACTTTTGATTGCTTCCATTACTTGCGTTGCTAATTCTCTTGTTGGGCACATCACGAGTGCAAAAGCGTTTTTATCTAAAATTAATTTATTAATTAATGGAATACTGAAAGCTAATGTTTTTCCTGTTCCTGTTTGTGCTGTGCCTAAGATATCTTTACCTTCCAATGCAACAGGGATTGCCATACTTTGAATAGGAGTTGGTTTAGTAAAATTCATTTTATTAAGTGAATTTTTTAACGAATCTTCTATTTTTAATAATTTAAAATTTTCCATTTAATGAATTTGAAATATAGATAATGATTCTTTATTGCAGTAAATTTTATTGCGATATCTATATGTTTTTAAAACAATCACAAGAAATGAATTTTTTGTAAATGTCAATTTATCTTGTAAATACTGACTTTTTTTAAGTTTTCAAATCAAAGAATTAATGTATAAGAGCCACAAATTATGAGCAATAACATCAGAAACATCACTATCATCGCGCACGTTGATCACGGCAAAACTACCTTAATAGATAATCTAATGAAACAAAGTGGATCATTTAGGGAGAATGAAGTTGTAGATGAAAGATTAATGGATTCTGGTGAGCTTGAAAAAGAAAGAGGAATTACAATCTTAGCAAAACCAGCTTCGATTAATTGGAAAAACTCTAGAGTAAATATAATTGATACCCCAGGACACAGAGATTTTGCTGCAGAAGTTGAAAGAGTGTTAAGTATGGCAGATGGTGCTTTATTGCTAATAGACTCAGCTGAAGGTGTAATGCCACAAACGAAATTTGTATTATCAAAAGCCCTTAAACAAGGATTGAAGCCTATCGTTGTAATTAATAAATTAGATAAAGCCGATCAAAGAGCTAATGAAGTTTTAGATGAAACTTTTGATTTATTTGTAAGCTTGGATGCAAATGAAGAACAATTAGATTTCCCAGTTTTATATGCAAGTGGTAGATCTGGATGGGCAGATAAGGAAGTTGACGGACCTAGAGAAAATTTAAATCCCCTTTTAGATATGATCGTTGAACATGTAAAGCCTGCTGAATTAGATAAAACTAAGCCTTTTGCAATGCTATCCACACTTCTTTATGCTGATAGCTTTTTAGGTAGAAGTTTGGTTGGAAGAATTACTCAAGGAACTGCTAAGGCAAATCAATCAATTAAAGCAATAAATTTAAATGGTGAAAAAGTTGATGAAGGCAAATTGACTAAAATTTTTAGATATGAGGGAACGAAAAAAGTTCCTATTGAGGTTGGGGAAGCTGGTGACATTGTAGTGGTAGCTGGATTAGAAAAAGCTAACGTTGCTGATACTATTTGTGATCCAGAGGTTAATGAGCCAATTCCAGCAACACCGATAGATCCACCAACAATGTCTATTACCATTACAGTAAACACTTCTCCTCTAGCAGGAACTGAGGGTAAAAAACTTACTAGTACTCAAATTAGAGATAGACTAATTCAAGAAGCTCAAAACAATGTTGGTATTACTTTTTCAGAAAATAGTGGTAACGATTCTTTTGTTGTAAGTGGGCGTGGTGAACTTATGTTAGAAATTTTACTGACTCAAATGAGAAGAGAAGGTTTTGAAATGACCGTAAGTCCTCCTAAAGTATTATATAAAACCGATGAAAATGGAAATAAACTTGAGCCTATTGAAGAAATAACTATGGATTTAGATGAAGAACATTCGTCTAAAGTAATAGATTCGATGAATAGAAGAAAAGGTAAGCTCATTGATTTAAAGGATACTGGTAAAGATAAAAAAAGATTAATATTTCATGCTCCAACTAGAGGGTTAATGGGATACACAAGTAGGTTTTTAACTCTTACTAAAGGAAATGGAGTAATCAATAGAATATTCCATGCTTACGGACCTTTTGAAGGTGATATGGAAGGTAGAAGAAATGGTGCTTTAATTTCAATGGAAAAAGGTAAAGCTGTTGCATTTGCTATTTTTAATTTACAGGCAAGAGGTGAAATGTTTGTAACACATAATGATCCTGTGTACCCAGGCATGATTGTGGGATTATCTCCAAAACCTGGAGATATGATTATAAATGTCATGAAAGGTAAGAAGTTAACAAACATGAGAACTCAAGGAACAGACGAGAATGTTGTGCTAACACCAGTAAGAAAAATGTCTATTGCCGAACAATTAAGTATGCTGAACACGGATGAAGCATTAGAAATTACGCCAGACTCATGTAGATTAAGAAAAGCAATTTTAGATCCCCATGAAAGAAAAAAAAGCGAAAAGTCTGGGGCTGCAGCTTAATTAAAAATTTTACTAACTAAAAATAAGCCCAAAGCTACACAAGGTCCAATCCCAAAAGCAAAAATTAATGTTCCTGCACCAACAGTCCCACCAAGATACCAACCAGCTAATACTGCAGAAATTTCCAAAAATGCTCTTACTAAAGCAATTGGAAGATTTGTAAGTTTTGTTAGTCCTGTCATTAATCCATCTCTAGGACCCGGACCAAGGTTTGCAACAAGATAAATTCCACTACCCAATCCAACCAATAAAACAGAAAAAATAGACAGAAAATATTTCATCCACAATGAAGAAGGAGCATCAAAAAAATTTAAAGTAATATCAATCATCCCAGCTATAATGATGATATTGAAAATTGTACCCAATCCAGGCTTTTGTTTAATAAATATCCATAAAAAAAGTACAGACACACTTATAAAAAAAGTTGCAGCTCCAATAGATAAACTTGTGGTATTTGATATTCCTTCAGCAAGGACAGACCATGGAGAGTTTCCTGTTGTTGATAAAATTAAAAGACCTTCTCCTAATCCAAAAATTGCTAAACCAAAAATTAAAAAAAAAGATGTAGATAATTTTGGCTTAAAGTTAAAAGAATTATCTGAACTCCAAGATACGATTGGTATATTTTTAATTTTTAGAAACATCTTTTAATAAATTACTTCATTTAAAGTTAAAGTCTATTAAAGTAATCGTTAATGAAAAAAATTTTATTATTCTTATTTTTCTTAACCTACTCATCTAATAGTACAGCTCATATGGCTCACTATAATAAGTTTAATAAAATTGAAATGGAGATCCTGAGAGATGGTGAGGTTATTGGATACAATTACTATTTCTTTAAAAAAGACTCTGATAATACAACTGTTACAAATCAATTAAAATTTTCTGTTAAATTATTTGGAGCAACTATTTTTGAAGTTGAGAGTTTTGGGGAGGAAAAATATATTAAAGATAAATTGATATCTTTTAATTCAAAGACTCGTCAAAATAAGAAAGATAAATTTGTTCAACTAAAGTTAAATGATGAAGAAAATGAATATGATATTAAAGGTTCATCGTATACTGGTAGCGCATCATTAGAAAATGTAATTGGAAATTGGTGGAGTCATAAGATTCTACAAGCAAACTCTCAAATAAGTCCAATTTCTGGAAGTATTAAAGAACAAGTGGTTACCTTTATTGGAAAAGAGAAAATTGAATTATATGGAAAAATGTATGAGGTCGAGCATTTTAAGTTAACTTCAAAGGATATGACACTTCCTAAAGATAAAAGGTTAAACTTCGATATATGGTTTGATAAAAAGAATGCTCTAATTCTTAAAGTTGCTTATTCTCGTATGGGAAACTGGGAATATAAAGTTAAAAAGTTTGAATAAATTTATTTAGTAATTTTTTTATAAAGATCATTAGCACTTATCCAACCAGCCTCTAATCTTGGTCCTACAAACCAATCTGCACATACTCCTAAATTTAATGAGGAGTTCCAGTAACTTTTTATTTTTAAAGGATTAGAATTTGATGAATACATCCAGCCATGATTAAGAGAAAATAATACTTTGGTTTTTTTAATACCTGTAAGTTTAAAAAAATGATCAATAAGCGTTTTAGAATTTAAATCTTTATTTTCTCTATTTTTATTAATCTTCTTATTCGCCCAAGTATGAGTGCTTTGTAAAGTCCAAAGATCTTGATGACTTTTAAATCTTTTTTTACTATTTTCTTTCGCTGCCCAACCTAAAATCTTATCATCAAACAAATAACTACTGACATTTTTATTTGTTTTTTTTATCATAAACATAACTGTAATATTGGCATCCATCTTAATTCTTTTATTTATGAATGGGGCTTTTATAAATTTTTTAGATAGCTTTGATAATTGAGCAAACGGGCAGGTTAAAATTAATTTTTCATAAATTTTTTTATTTCCATCAGAAAATGTAAGAACCCATTTTTTTTGTTTATATTCAATTTTTTTAAGTTCTGTTTGAAAGTAACATTTAATATTTTTTAAAAGGTATTTGCTAATATCATTATTGCCTTTTCTGCCTATGATCTTTAAATGATTTTTATTTTCTTTTTTAAATTTATTTAAATATAAATGATTACCCCTCCAAATTTTTAATATCTTTTTTTTAACTAAACTGTCAGTAAATTTTTTAAAAGCTAGACTTTTAGGTGAAATATATTGTGTACCATGATCAAATCCCTTATTTTTATTTAACCTTTTAAAAGAAGATCTCCCACCTGGTCCTCTTGCTTTATCAAATAAATCAACTGAATTTTTTTTACTTAGAAGATTAGCAATAGTTGCTCCGGATATTCCTGAGCCAATTACACAATATCTGGTCATTTACCGGCAACAGTCATACCATCAATCATCATGGTAGGTGAATTCACTGAGTATTTGAATTCTAGATCATTCGCCAAAGTAATATTTTTGAACATTTCATTAAAATTTCCAGCTATAGTTATTTCATTAACTGGATATTTAAATTCACCATTTTCAATCAAGTAGCCGGTGGCTCCCACAGAATAATCACCCGTTACAAGATTTGTTCCATGACCTATAGTTTCTGTTACATATAAAATCTTAGAATGACTATTTAGCAAATCATCATAATTAATGTTTCCATTTTCAAAATAAAGATTAGTACTTCCGCCACTTCTTCCATTTGATTTTAAGTTTAATTTTTTTCCATTATAAGTATCAACCAAGTAATTATTTAGAATTCCATTACTTACTAATTTTAATGTTTCCGATTTAACTCCTTCAGAGTCAAAACATTTTGAGCCCATACCTTTAATCAGATCAGGTTTATCAATAACATCAATTGAATTTGAAAAAATCTGTTGATTCAACTTATCTTTTAGAAACGATGTTCCTCTTGCTATAGACGATGCTGAAATTGCGCTCGCAAAAGAACCTAGAAATCCTTTTGAAATTCTTTTATCAAAAATAATACTCAACTTATCGCTACCAATTTTTTTAGGATTAAGTTTTTTTATAGTTTGTTCAGCTGCAATTTTTCCAAGTTCTGAAGGTTTGGAAATATCATCTAAATGACATTTACTTGTGAATTCATAATCTCTTTCCATGCTATTTTCATTTTTTGCAACAGTAACACATGAAGCTGTAAATGATGATGATTTATAACCGTTACAAAAACCATCACTATTAGCCAGAATAAAATTTGATTTATTTTCTGTAAAACCTGACTCGGTGTTTATAATTTTTTTATCAATTGAAGCTGTTTCTTCTAACTCTTTCAAATAATCAATTTTTTTATCATTCTCTAAATGATTTTCGTCATACAAGTTAAGATCTTTAATATTTTTTGCTATCAAATCTTTATCAGGAAGAGAATTAAATTCATCTTCAGGTGTAATTTTTGTAGTTTCAAAACATTTTTCAATTAGTGTTTTTAAATTTTCATCTAATAAATTTGAGGACGAAATTGATGATTTTTTTTTACCTAAATAAGTGTCGATACTTATTGCTAAACTATCAGATCTATTTGACTCATCTAAAACTTTATTTCTAAAACTTACTGTTTCAGAAATTGAATTCCCAACAGTTACACTTGCATCTGTAGCTCCAAGTTTCTTAGCTAGATCTAGACAAAAGGAAGCTTTTGATTTTAAATATTCTTCATCTTTGATCATGATTTACAGCTTTGTTCCACCTACAGTCATTTTATCAATTAGAATTGAAGGCTGGGCTACCCCAACTGGAACTCCTTGACCTGCTTTACCACAAGTTCCAATACCAGGATCCATCATCATATCATTTCCAACCATTGAAACCTCTTTTAAAATTGAAGGTCCATCTCCTATTAAAGTTGCACCTTTTATTGGTGAACCAATTTTACCGTTATTTATTTCATAAGCCTCAGTACAATTAAAAACAAATTTTCCTGATGTAATGTCTACTTGTCCACCACCAAAGCTAACTGCAAATATTCCTTTATCAACTGACTTTATCATTTCATCTTGAGTTTGTTTTCCACTCAACATCATTGTGTTTCTCATTCTTGGTAGCACAATATGTTTGTAACTTTCTCTTCTTCCGCTACCTGTGGATCTGGTATTCATTAGTCTTGCATTTAATCTGTCTTGCATAAAATTTTTTAAAATTCCATTTTCAATTAAAACTGTTCTTTCTGTTGGAGTACCCTCATCATCAATAGTTAAACTGCCTCTTCTTTTATCTATGGTTCCATCATCAACGATTGTAACTCCCTCACTGGCAACTTTTTGACCCATTAAATTATGAAATGCGGATGTTTTTTTTCTATTAAAATCACCCTCTAAACCATGACCAATAGCTTCATGAATTAATATGGCAGGCCAACCTGGACCAAGAACAACTTTCATTTCACCTGCTGGAGCTGGCTTACTATCTAAATTAACTGAAGCAATTCTTAATGCTTCTTCACAAACATTTTTCCAATTATCGTTTTTTAAATAATCATCATATGACTGTCTTCCACCAATCCCATAAACACCTGTTTCTTTTCTTCCATTTTTTTCAAGCATAACAGATACATTAAATCTAATTAGTGGACGAACATCAGTTAAAGACTCCCCTCCAGACCGAATAATTTCAATAGATTTTTGCTCACCACTAAAACTTGCTGTAACTTGTTTCACCGTAGAGTCTTTTTTACGAAGATAATCATTTACCTTGTTTAAAACTTCTAATTTTCCGTCCAGTGTTTTCTGCTCAATAGGATTAATTGCATCATAAAATCTATTGTTAGTCTTTGGAATTTCGTGATTATAAGTTCCTTTAATGGATTTTAAAGTAGACTGAAGACTTTTTGCAGAGTTTTTTAATGAGTTTTTTGAAATTTCGTTAGAATGGGAATAAGCAACGACCTCATCAGAAATCGCTCTAAACCCAAAACCAAGATCAGAGCTATAATTTGAACTTTTAATTTTATTATCATCCAGCACGATTGACTCTGATTTAGAATCTTCAAAGTATAATTCACCGTCATCACAATTTTTTAAAGTATCAGATACAATCTGGTCTACATCTTTTCTGGTTAGGTCTGATTTATCAAAAAAATTACTCATTGATTATACATAATTATTTGTATGTAATTTTCAATGGATGTTTTTACACATGTACAATATTTAAACACATATATAGTAGTTATAAATAATGAAAGTTTATTTTAATAATTCATGTAAAATTTGTCGGTCTGAAATCAATTTATATAAGAAAGAAAAGAATGCAGATATTGATTGGGTTGATATTACTGACAATACAAGTGCTGAGAAAGAAACTTCTAAAAATGGTAAAGAACTTTTAAGACGATTACATGTTAAGGACGAAAATAGAATTATTGAAGGAGCAGAAGCTTTTCTTTATGTTTGGAAAAAAATTCCAAAGTATAGATTTTTATATAAATTTTTTAAACTTCCAGTAATTTTTCAAATTTTTAATTTCACTTATGAAATTATTGCCTATTTTTTATATTTAAAAAATAAAAAGCAACTAAAACGCTAACTTGTAAAGAATATTAAAATTTTGCTCAACAAAGACATAGAGGCAATAAACATTATCATTACAACAGAGTACATTAAGGTAATAATGTTATTTTTTTTTCTTCTTAGTCTAACGAAGGCTTTATCATCTAAATCTGAAATATCTCTTTCGCCAACTACATGATAATCATAACTCCAACGCCACGTAGAGTCTCCAAGCCTAGGATCTAGATTGTTAAAATACGTTATCCAAGCAAGAATGTACCTTAATATTATGTACAAAATAACCATTGTAAATGTTCCAAAAAACATTCCAGATATTACTTAATTAAAATGGATATTTTAATTGTTATTTTTTGCTCTTTTTCTTGCAATAAGCTGTGTCAGAGAGTCTACCATCGTATCTGATGCTTTAAATATTTCATTATTTTTAAAATCATGAGAAATATTTTTTTCAGGATTGGTTTTGTCTTCAATAACTATTCCCTCATCTGGAGAATTATTTTTAATATAAATCAATAATAGCCAATCTTCATCGGAAGACTCGTCCCATTTTACAAAAATTTCTCCTGTCTCAAATCTTTTATCAATACATCTAAAAATAGACATATGTCTTGTGATATGTCTTTTATTTAACTGAAACACTAAACTACTTGCGCTACGATAAAAACTTTCGAGTGCAAATTCGATTTTTTGCCTTGCTAAAGTGTATTCTTTTTCTTTTTGTAATAAAGTTTCTCTATCTTCATCACCTTGTAATTTTACTCCAAGAGCTTCTACTCTTTCTTTTATTTTCTGATCTCTAATTATTCTATATTTTTCTTTAAGCTTCTCAATCCGCTGTTGAAGACCAGCATAATCATCTCTTTTTTCTCTAAGGGATATCTTTTCAAGTTTTTCTAATTCTTTAACTTCTCTAATTCTAAATTTTTCAATTTGTTTCTCTAATCTTAATTGTTTTAAGAATTGTTTTTGTTTTTCAGCTTGTTCTATTCTCAATAAAGCTTGTTCTTTTCTTAGGAAAATTTTTATGTCTTTTGCTCTTTGTTTGTCTAATTTTATCTCATCTTTTAACGCCTGTTCCTGAAGTTTAATCTTTAATTCTTTCTGTTTTTGTTTTTCATTTTCAAGATTAATTTTTTCTTGTCTTTCTTTTTCTAATTTTTCTAATTTTAACCTTCTAGCTTCATCTTTTTTGGTTTCTTTATATTCATGAATTGTACTAGCTATTTTATCGAAGAAAGCTTGGATATATTTTTCTATACTAAAATTAATCTTTAAACTTAATTGAGGTTTTAAAGAATTTTGAAAATTTATTATTTTTAAAATGAAATTTTGTTTTTTTGATACTCTTTTATTTTGAATTTTTTTTTTATTTTTATTTATTTTTCTAGGTTTAATTTTTGATTTAATTTTTTTTACTTTTTTGGAAGTAAATTTTGTTTTTTTCTTAACTTTTTTTTTTACTTTAGTTTTAGTTTTTTTTGATTTTTTTTTTATTTTTTTCATTTTAAGAGATTATTGTTTCTATCAATAAATTATTGATAAATATAGTCTCTTGTTACTGGGGTAGAAGTATAATTTTTAGTGAGTTGAAATTGATATACAACTTGATCACCCCACTTGAATGCCATTTCACATCCTGCTAAATAAAATTCCCACATTCTAAAAAACTTTTCATCAAACATTTGAATAATTTTCTCTTTATTTTTATTACAATTTTCTTTCCAGTGTCTTAATGTGTGTGAGTAATGAAGTCTTAAGACTTCAATATCGGATACAATTAAGCCAGCTTTTTCGATTGGGGTAGTAACTTCACTTAAACTTGGGGTATAACCTCCGGGAAAAATATATTTTGTTATCCATGGGTGTGGATCTCTCGGTGGATTTACTGAACCTATTGTATGAACTAAAGATACTCCATTATCGCTTAATAATTTATCAATTTGTTTGAAAAATTTCTTATAAAATTTCCTTCCAACATGCTCAAACATTCCAACACTTACAATTCTATCGAATTTTTCGTTCAGCTCTCGGTAATCTATCAATTTAAATGTTAATTGATCTTCTAAGTTAAGTTCTTTAGCTTTTTTATTGCAATAGTTAAATTGATTTTCTGAGAGTGTAATCCCAGTAACTTTACAATTAGCAGTTTTAGCGATGTCAATAGCTAGTGAACCCCAGCCACAACCTATATCTAAAACTTTATGACCAGGCTTTATATTTAATTTTTTAATTATATGTTGAATTTTATTATTTTGAGCAACTTCAAGGGTATCATTTTCATTTTTAAAATATGCACATGAATATTGTCTCTTGGGATCTAAAAATAGATCATAAAGGTCGTCTGAAATATCATAATGATGAGATACATTCATTTTAGATTTTTTTATAAAATTAAAATTTGTTAAGTATCTATACGATCCTCTCAATCTATTAATTAAATAACTAAAAAAATTTAGCTCATTTCTACCAAAATTCATCAGCGCTAAATCTAAAAAATCACTTAGACTACCATTTTCAATTATTATATTTCCATCAGTGTAGGCTTCTCCAAAATATAAATCTGGCTGAAATAATAATTTATAATGAAGTTTTTTATCTAAAATTTTAACCTTTAATGGCCTATCACTCTTAGGTAATCCAATAATATAATTTTTAGAATGGGCATCTTCCAAGATAAAACCATCTTTCTTAAATACACTGTTAAGAAATCTAGCTAATTGCATTTCAAGCTGCCATTGTTGATCTTGTAGAAAAATTTAATTTTTCTAAATTATCAATTAACTCCTTTTCTTCCTTAGAACTTAAAATTGATAATGGTGGTAAAACATTTTTATAAATTAAATCATTTTTTGAAAAAAAAGTATGTAGTCCAGATATCAAGTTATATTTTTCAAATGTATTTCTAACATCACAAAGTTTTTGATTGGCTGTTTGTTCTTTTTTTTCAAAAAAATCATCATAAACTTTTCTTGCTAAAGTTGAAGTTACATTGCAAGTTGCTGTAATTATTCCAGAACATCCAAGCTCTAAACCCTTCAAAAGTTTTGACTCTGAACCTGGCATCATAGAAAAATTATCTATTTTTAGATTTTCATAAAGATTGTATGAGCTATCTTTAACACCTATTATTTGTTTAGGGAATAATCTTACTAATTCTTTAACGCATTCTACACTAAACTTATATCCACTTAATTTTTCAAAATTATAGAGAATTATTTGGCACTCCGGATGTGCATCTATAATTTTTGAATAAAAGTTAATAACATCACGATCTGAATATTTATAAAATGCTGGTGGCATAATTAAAAATTTTTTAAAATCTAAAGACCGTGCCACACTCATTAAATTTATGGTTTCACTTAAAGAATTTAAACCAGTTCCAATTATATATTTTTCTTTATACTTACTTGTAGATAGTTGATTTAATAAATTAATTTTCTCACTAATTGATATCAACTGAGCTTGTCCTGTGCTGCCAAAAATTGCTGCTCCATGACAACCTTGATCAATAATCATCTCAGCATGCTGAATTGTTTTTTTTACATCTAAAGTTAGATCATCATTAATCACAGACATTGAAGCTGCATATATGCCATTGATTTTACTCATAAACAAAATTTATATAAAAAAAAAATTTAGTAAAGACCTAATCAGTTAAGATAAATCTTTTAAAACAATCTCTTTTGCCTCATTAACTAAAGAGGAAAGTCTTGAAGTTTCTGGTGAGACATCAGGATGAATTTTTTTTTGTATTTTGATGTATGCTTTGTTTACATCTTCCTTTGTAATTTTTTTGGATGGATTAAGATTTAATATTTTGTATGCCTCTGAAATAGTCATTGTATTAGAATTGGATACACCATTATTATTAAATGAAAATCTTCCAGAGTTTCTCAGCGTTTGAATTAATCTAAATAACGAAATAAGTTGAAAAAAAGAAAGACCTTTTAATTTTAATAAAGCTAAACTTGCGAGAGTTAATGGTAAAGTTAATATATATTTACCTGCTACTGCAAATAAAATTGCAATAGCAATTAGGCCTACAAACAATAATAATCTAAGACTTTGTGATATTTTTTTTGAATTTATAGCGGCAAAAAACCTTAATAAAAAATATAAAGCTACTAAAATTAATACTGTATATATTATTATATTCATATATTTCCCTAATAATGAAAATACCATATCTTAAAAAAAAACCAGAATTAAAATCATGCCATGATGTTACATGGGAAGATAATTACAGCTGGATACATCAAAAAAATATTTTAGAAGTACTAAGGGATAAAAATAAACTATTACCTGAAGTTAAAGAATATCTTGAGGAAGAAAATAAATATACCGATCATCATTTAGAAAATACAAAACCAATACAAAAAAAATTGTTTGATGAGATTAAGGGGAGAATTAAATTGGATGATGAGTCCCTACCATACAAAGATCATACTTATGAATACTGGACCAAAACAACTAAAAATGGAAATTATTCGATAAAGCTTCGAAGAAAAATAAATACAGAAAAAGTAGAAGAAATATGGAATGGAGATAAAGAAAAAGAAAAACTTGGTGTAGAATATTTTGGTGTTGGAGATTTGGAAGTAAGTAATAATGATAAATATCTAGGTTACTCTTTAGATACCAAAGGCTCTGAATATTACACAATTTTTATAAGAAATATTGAGAATAAAAAAATTATTACAAAAGAAATTCCAGAAACCTCAGGAGGTATAACTTTTAGTATAGATGATAAATTTATTTTTTATTCTAAACTTGATGAAAATCATCGAGCAAGAAAAATTTATAGACATGAAATTGGAAATTTTAAGGATCAAGATCAATTAATCTTTGAGGAAAAAAGTGAAGCATTCACTGTTAGTCTAGGTCTAAGTTCAGATGAAAAATATTATTTTATTAACACATCTGATCATAATACATCCGAGCAATATTATTTTGGTGTTGAAGAAAAAAATCCTAAACCTAAGTTAATTATGAAAAGAGAGAAAGGCATTCTTTACTCTGTAAGTTCATGGAATGGTAAATTTTATAATCACACTAATAAAAGTGCAGAGGATTTTAAAATCGATATTTCTGATAGCTTAGAAAATCAAAATTGGAAAACATTCATTTCTTCAAGAAATGAAGTGTTAATAGGTGGTCTAACTTTTTTAAAAGATTGGATTATACGATCTGAAACTTCTAATGCATTAGACAAATTATTTGTAAAAAATATTTCAACAGGAATTGAAGAGGAACTATTATTTTCTGATGAAAGTATTTATGTGCCAGGTGTTTCTTTAGTGCAGAGAGATAGAAACACTAATGACATATATCTTGGTTATTCATCTCCCAAAACTCCATCCAGAGTTTATTTATATAATTTAAAAAACAAATCAAAAAAACTAGTTAAAGAACAAGAAATACCCTCAGGACATGACCCGGATGACTACATAGTCGAAAAAATAGAATACAAATCACATGATGGAAGATTGGTCCCTTTAACAATCACCAGACATAAAAAAACTAAATTAGATGGCTCAGCAAACTTATTGCTCTATGGTTATGGTTCATATGGTAACTCTATGAGTCCGAGTTTTTCTTCAACAAGATTAAGTTTAATTAATAGAGATATTATTTGGGCAACCGCACATATTCGAGGTGGTATGGAGAAAGGAATGAAGTGGTGGAAAGAAGGAAAACTTACGAATAAAAAAAATACTTTTGAAGATTACATATTTGCTGCAAAATACTTGATTAATGAAAAATATTCATCAAAAGGTAAAATAATAGGTATGGGTGGATCTGCAGGAGGTTTGCTAATGGGAGCTGTAGTTAATCAAGCACCAGAATTATTTTTAGGAATTATTATGGCTGTGCCCTTTGTAG
>Ga0228659_1000169_pt1 | contig 16464 bp, 10 predicted proteins | sample 73DmetaG_FD_182740 | JGI IMG/M metagenome (GOLD analysis project Ga0228659, IMG submission 182740) | Seawater microbial communities from Monterey Bay, California, United States - 73D | ecosystem: Environmental > Aquatic > Marine > Coastal | place: USA: California | collected 2016-11-16 | reverse complement strand
TCGGGCTTTGGAACAGCAACGCCCGGCAATTCACTCAACAATCCGTGGATCAGTTCGCAGCGTGCTTTGAACGAAGAGGCCATAGCAGCAGTCTCATCCTCAAGACTGAGTGCAACGGTGGCCGCCGGCATCATGAAGGTCGCCACGTGCGTTGCTGCACTGACATTGATTTTCTTGACACCATCCATGACAACCTTGGGCCCGGCAATCCAACCGAGTCGCCAACCAGTCATGGCCCAGCCTTTCGACCAGCCGCCGATTGTGATGGTGCGTTCAGCTCCACCAGGAATGGTGCATGGTGATGTGTATGGGTGGTCGGACCACACGAGCGTGGCGTAGATCATGTCATCAATAATCCACAAATCATGTTTGATGGCAAAAGCAACGATTTTAGCTACTTCCTCGGGAGTGTATACGGCTCCTGTGGGATTGTTTGGTGAGTTGAGAATGAGGGCCTTGGTTTTCGAAGTTACGGCGGCTTCTAAGTTGTTGAAATCTGGATGGTAATTTTCTCGCTTCACGGGTACGTGAACCGGCACAGCATCGAGCAACTTCACCATTCCATCGTAAGAGGGCCAAGCTGGCGAAAGAAGCAACACCTCGTCACCGGCATCAAGGGTGGCCATGAGGGAATAAAGGACTGCTTGTTTGCATCCGGGGGAAACCAACACCTCATTGTGGTCAACCTCAATGCCGTGAATGGTAAGATGTGAAGCAACGGCCCGGCACAATTCTTCCGATCCTTGAGTCCGAGTGTACGCCGTTTCCCCGCGGTCAAGGGCATCCTTTGCTGCGTTCACGACTTGAATCGGTGTGTCGAAATCCGGTTGTCCAACCGTGAATCGGATCACTTCTGGGCCAGGGGGGGAGAGGAATGCAGCAAAGCCGATGCCTACATTTGACAATGAACGGTTGATTTCAGGCATAACGGCTCCCACCCATTGGACATGCATCCAACGCCTTTACGAAGTCGCCATTGAATATCAAGACTGCGCGCGATGCTAACGCAACATAAGCGTTTGATTAGAAAGAGCACAGGCTGGGATTTGAACCCAGGTAAGAGGATTTGCAATCCCCGACGTAGCCGCTCCGACACCCGTGCAGTGATTGACGGATTGAGGGCTTGTATTTCAACGCAACCGATTCCTATTTGCTGCCTAAAGAGTGCTCATGTCTGCGTACATTGCCCTCCGCCGCAGGATGTTTAATCACACAGCATCCATCGCGTCACACCATGGACGATGGGCAAAAAAGCGAATCCACTCCCGAGGCTCCTGCACCAGTGTTTCTAGGACAAACGTTTGGCGAGGCCCAAAAACCGGTCTTTCAGTCAACCCCCCAACCCCATCTAGAAGGGGCCAATTCGCCGATCTATGTCAAGAATGAACTGCAATGGGGTGAATCCAACCCCCCGCCACCCTCGTTTCGCTGGGGCCAATTCTTCATCGGTTTTTTCGCCCCCATCGCTGTTGTCGTCTTCTTCGGATTCATCGCAGATTTTGCCGACTCGGGCCAATATGATGACTTGTATGGCTATGAAGACATGTCCGTAAGTCCCGATGAGAACGGCCATTATTCTGCTCCAATTTCAGTGAGACCTGGCCACGAGATGGATTATTGTTCCATCTACGCGGACGAATGGTCCGCTGAAGAGGTGTTTTGTGAGGTAAAATGGGATGACACCCTCGAGGTACGCCAATACCTAGAGCCAATCGCGCAAATTCAACCGCTGGCCTTTGCTATGGATGGAGAAAATGGAACTTTTTCTGTGTCATACAATGGGACATTAATCAATGCAAACGATGTATCAGGTCGCCTCATCACCAGCAATGGTAGTCTCTACGACTTCATATTTGCCGCAGACCACGAGACGGACAACACGACCTCAACTTCTTACCTGAACAGCACGTTCACTCCAACCAACCAAACGCTCTACATTTATCTTGACGCACTCTTTTTTTCTACCAATGAAGTCCTCGAAGTTCACTCATGTGAAGGAGCGTTAATTTTCCATCAGTGCACAGCCAACCAAACGGAAACGGGTTACGCAATGAGTGTGTCTTGGCTTGGTGAGCGAGAACATGTCCAAATCGGCGAATTCACCAACTCAAATGAAACGCTGTGGTTTATTCCGAACGGCGACGAGTTGACGTCCTATTCAGTGTACATTCAAACTTATGATCGTGGATTGGACGAGTCTCTATCAAATCAAGATAGGGTTTTCGAGGGTGTATTTTGTATGATGCCTTTGGTGTATATCGGTGCCATTATCTTCTCGTTTGTCAAAGGAAAAAACGCACTCGGCTGGGGCTTGCTTTCTTCATCGTTTTTCTCCATCCTGCTGTTCTTTGGATTTATCGTCCTTCTCATCCTGTCCTTCGGAGGCGGCTTTTGAAGAGGTTAACACACTGCCCTCTTACCAAACATCACAGGGTTAATGTTCGACGCATGGCTGCTTGACGTGAGGCGGTAGAGTGAAAATTGTGCATCCGGCCGTATTGCTTCCCCCAAACATGCCATCGGAATCGTATTTCGATTGTCGCTTTGCAGTTCTTAGGGCCCCGCTTGGATTCGAACGCGGAGCAGAACGCCTTGCCGATGACGGCCAAGCGATTCACGCCTGGGTCCCTGACGGCGAACATATTGTTGCTGTCGGTAGGGCCCATCTGATCGCCAAAGACAGCGACGGCTCTGCACCAGACCATGCTGGCCCCAATGCAAGCACTTGCCCCCCATTCGGCCCTCTTTCAGACCCCGAAAACCGACCAGCCATCCAAATCAGGCAAATGGGAACCAGAGAAGAAGCACAACGTCGCGGATACGCCAGCGAAGTACTTTCAATGCTTGAAAACGCTGCAGTAACTCATTTCGAAGCAAGGGTAGCGTTCTTACAAGCACGGGAAAAAGCGATACCGTTCTACCTCTCACAAGGTTGGCAATTGATCGACGAACCTTACGAGATACCCAATATTGGGCCCCATCGTTCCATGATGAAAAGACTCTAGTGTCTCTTGTTGTTCAAATAGTGTAATCACTTTTTTCGGCATAAGAGAGCCATACATTGCTTATCCGATTTTGTGAAACATGAAAATATGAACGAAAAACACCGTATGTGATCTTTCAACGACATACGTCGTTTGGAGGGGATATGATGAGATTAAGACAGATCAACAAGAACAAACCATATTATGGTACCCCGCGTACCAAAGAACAGATGTCAGCAGACGCCGACCACCAACGGTCGAAGAATGAAAAGTACCTCAAAGCGTTGAAAACGCTTGCGGAAAAAGATCCAGAGGGGTTTTCCACACTCGCTCCAGAATTAATTAAAAGAAGCATTTGGAATCTAAATGGCCCTGATCCATATTTTTCTGAAAAACTTTCGAACTGGTTCGAAATTGCCTACAAATGGGAAGACTTTGGAGATATTTTACCAAAAGAAACTCAACTTCGAAAGCGAATCCAAGTTGATGCACCACGCATTGACCGACTGCCAGAAAACCAAACTCGCTTTTTCGAGAAGCTCACACAAAAGTTCTCAGGCGACCACCAACGCTGGGATGCCCCAACCCGCGACCAATTCATTATCTTGGGCATGCTTGCAATGGAAGGAACATCTGGTGTGAGGCAAGGAAAATTAGCTCACTTCATGGGGAATGGATTAGACGGGATCGGTGGCTTGCCGAGCTCCAATGCTATTCGCGCTGCGAAAATCGCATTAAGCCGATATGCGAAGCCGATTCAATTGTTCTCACCCGCCAAAGGAAACGGTGATGAACGATTGCATTCGTTCGCAGACGAAGGACTCGCAGACCTCGTCGCTCGATTCGTCCTCTCCCAAAAGGCATCAATCTTGTTGCCCGCGGCGATGATTCATGCACGATAAGCAGCCGCTCATCGCGTCGCGCCTTTCATATAGGGTCGGATTGTTGCAATTGTTAGAGGGAACGCTGGGTTCCCTATGACCGACCCGTGAAAAAACGATGCATTCGGAGGATCAATACAAGACATACAACAAGGGCACAAACCAAAGAACTGCGAGCCAGTTCGTTGCACACAATGGCGCAGCCAAAGTGTCCAATTTTACCCTTGTTGAATGCTTGAAATACAACACGATTCAGTGCGCAGCATCGCCGCAATCCCAGAATGACCTTCCCACCAGCTGGGCCGGCAATCTGGAGAGAGAGAACAGCGGGTTCTCTGTGTAAAAACAACCAAAACAAAAAAAGGAAGTGAAAAACATGAATAAGAAAATAATGAGCGTGCTAATTGCAATGTTCCTTGCTCTCTCTGCAGTCTCTGCAGTGAGCGGTGACGGATCTGACCCACTCGACCCATCTGATGGTGGCGCCGATTGGGACGGTGACGGTCTCACCAACTCTGAGGAACAAAACCAAGGCACCAATATGAACAATGCAGACAGCGATGGCGATGGACTACCAGATGGTTGGGAAGTCTCCAACGGCCTTAACCCAACCAACGGTGGCGACGGAAATGCAGACCCTGACGGCGATGGCTTGACCAACGCCCAAGAGTATGCATCGGGTACCAACCCGAACAACGCAGACACCGACGGCGACGGCAAGGCAGACAACGTTGACTCGTTCCCGAACGATCCGAACGACGGTGAATACTCCGACTCCGACGGTGACGGTATCCCTGACGCTTACGACCCAGATTTCTCGGAATCTGACGCAGGCGCTGGTGACGGCGGCACTGAAGGCGGCGGCGAATCCGACGCCGGAGCCCAAAACCCACAACCTGGTCAAGGACAAGGTCAAGGACAAGGTCAAGGACAAGGTCAAGGACAGGGTCAAGGACAAGGTCAAGGACAAGGTCAAGGACAGGGTCAAGGACAAGGTCAAGGCCAACAACAAGGCCAGGGTCAAGGACAACAGGGTCAACAAGGTCAACAAGGTCAGCAAGGACAACAAGGACAGCAAGGTCAGCAGGGCCAGCAAGGACAGCAAGGACAGCAAGGACAGCAGGGCCAACAAGGCCAGCAAGGTCAGCAAGGTCAGCAAGGTCAGCAGGGTCAGCAACAAGACAACGGCCAAGGTCAACAACAGCAAGGCGGCGAACAAGGCGGCCAGCAAGGTGACCAACAAAGCGAAGATCAGAACGGACAAAACCAGAACGGTCAGAGCGAGCAGCAGCAAGGACAAACCCAAAACGGTCAACAAGGCCAACAGGGTCAACAAACCGAGCAGCAGCAAGGTCAACAACTTGACAACCAAGCTGAAAATGGCGAAAATGACAACGACGGCGACGGCATCCCTAACGATGTTGACAACGACGATGACAACGACGGCATTCCTGACACCGTTGACGAGAACCCAATGGATCACGACAACGATGGACTTGACGACGCTGAAGACTCAGACGATGACGGTGATGGAATAGACGATTCTGAAGAAGTTCAGGACGGCGACCCGAACACCAACATCTACGACCACGACAACGACGGCATCTCCGATGCTGTTGACCTCGACATCGACAACGACGGCATTGACAACCGAAACGACATGGACGAAAACGGCGTAGACCTCTCCCGTGACCACGATAACGATGGCATGGATGACGCTGATGACACCGATGACGACAACGACGACATTCTTGACGTCGACGAAATCAACGGCGCTACCGGCACCTACCGCTACGACCATGATAACGACGGTATTTGGGACGCAACCGACAACGACGATGATAACGACGGATTGCTCGACTGGTTCGAGCAAAATGACGGTAACTCCAAGACCGGTCAATTTGATCACGACAACGATGGTCTCGATGACAACGAAGATGACGACGACGATGACGACGGCATTCTCGATGAATTCGAGGCTTGAAGTTCAACTGATTGAACATCGACACCACCGATGCTGAGGCATCGGGTGAGCCGGATCCTCGGGGGGTTCGCCCCCCGAGAATCCCTTTTCCCTCCTTCTATCCTTCAACAATTTTAGATCTAATTTAGAGGGTTCTTTCTCTTTTCATTTGGTGATGATACTCATCGTGTCCAGTGATACCAACGCCCGCATGCGCGCCATCCCTTTCAAATAGGGTATGACGGTGGGGAGTTGATTCCAGAGGTGCCCATATGCTCTCAAACATACAAAATGAAACCCTGCAAAACCGACAAAAGCTCAGTATGTCGTTGACAATTGTGTTCTTGATGCTCACCAGCACTCTTCTTGCTGTTGTCCAAGACTTCAGCGCTGATGAACCATCTGAAGCAAACGGATTCCAAGAAGGTCAGCGAATCGGCCAAAGCATAGCGCAATCGACCGCTCAAAGTGGACAAGGCGAATGGACCGGCTTCCAAGACCCATGGCATGAAACCAGCCACCCTTCAATCACTGATTTGATGTGGGCAGACCCCGGTGTGATGTCTGGAATCATCACCGATCTGAGCGCCATAGAAGCCCTCGCTCCAATGTATGCTGGACTCCTTGAGGAATCAGCTAAAGACGACCACGACAACGATGGCATCAACGATTTGAACGATCTTGATGACGACAACGATGGAATTTACGATTTGCTTGAGCGATTCGATGGCTGCTACGGAACCCATCCATTCGATCATGACAACGATGGCATCCTTGATGCTGAAGACTGGGACGACGACAACGACGGAATTCTCGAAGGACCAATTGACTATGTCGCTCTCGAAGCTGAAGGACTTGATCCACGAAACGTTTCGACGGACCGCTACCTCGATCAAAACATCGTCCACCCATGGACTGGTGCTGCAGTTGGCTCATTCTACCTCGCCGACCAGAACCCAATGGACCACGACAATGATGGCGTGACCGACGAAGACTCCGACGGCGCGGGCCCTGGCCGCTACGACGAGGACGACGACAACGACGCACGAATTGACCAATTCAAGTGGCCTTGCGATCTTGACAACGACGGCATTCAAGATTACTTTGACAACGATGATGACGGCGATGGCGTTGACGATGTCGAAGACTCACACCCATACGATGCTTCAATCACCACTTCTCACACTGCAGCAGGAAACCTGTTTGACGAAGCCGTGTCTTGGGATTTCAACTCCTATCGAATTTACTCTGGCGGCGTCAACTTCCTCAACGCTGAATTGAACCGTGTGAACGCAGTAAACGCCCCTTCAGTGACCTCAAACGCTCCGAACGGCCTTCCTGCCTTCACCACAATCATCGATGGTGATTTGGATGGCGATCTGATTCCGAACTTCCTTGACCCTGACAACGACAATGACGGAACCCCTGACAGCGCTGATACAGATGACGACAACGACGGAATCCTCGATATGTCTGATCCTGATGACGACAACGACGGAATCCACGATGTCTGTGTCAACATTGACGTCAATGGTGACAACAAGGGTGATTACAACGGCCTTCTAAACGGAGAACCAACGGCCTTGGATGCATCAACGCTCGCTGGTGGCCAAGCATACGTGACTTCCTCTGGCGTTGGCACATCAGCGCAATCAGGCATTGGCATGACTGTCGATATCGTTGCAGACGCAGCATCTGGCGGCACAATCACTTCGGTGACCATCAACAACCCAGGATACGGTTACTCCGTTGGCACACAGGTATCGATCAACGGAGGCAACTCCGGTGCATCAATTGCCGTGGCAAGCGTCAACACGGTTGACTTTGAAATTCCAGGTGCAGACGGTGACAACGATGGAAGCACCGATTGTGAAATTGATTACGACCAAGATCTCGATGACGACAGGCTTCGACCTTTCGATCAAAATTACAACTCCATCTATGACTGGCTCGACCCTGACATGGGCGGGACGCCAACACCCGACAACCTTGGCGACATCACCGTGAGCGGTGACGCTAGCAACTTTGAGTACGATCTTGACGACGATCAAATCCAAAATGAAAACGATTCGTTCCCACTGGACAAGACCTCAGATGTTGCCACATGGAACTGCCCAACAGCGGCAACTCCTAACCCAGTCAACCCTGATCCAAGGTGCACATCTCGGCGCGCATCTTTCTCACAGTTCAACGATTGGGACGGCGACGGCATCTCCAACTGGGATGACGTTGATGATGACGGCGATGGAATCATCGACGTACTGGACATTGATTGGGATTGTGATCTCGACAACGATGCAGATCTCCACGCCATCAACGGTGCTTTGTACCGGGACGATGGTCCGAATTCAGTTGACTCTGACATTGACGGCGACGGACTTGAAAACGACATTGATTGGGACGATGACAACGACGGAATCGCTGACATTTACGACCCAGATGACGGAAACTGTGGAACGGTCGACTATGATCCAAGCGATTCATTCGCCCGCCCATATTACCCAGTGGATGACGGCGGCTCCCTCAATGGCGCCCAAGACAGCACACCATACACTGACAACGCGACAGACCACTGGAACCTCCTCTTCTGGCACAACCCGTTCGCTGATGTAATGCTCAACTACAACGGCTACGATGCCACAACTTCACCGGCAACTCCGGGAACTGTCCCAGAGTTTTACTGGTTCATGTTTGCTCGTTGGTCGCCTTACAATGGCGGTAACGAGTGGGACATTGACGCAGATGGAGATTCACTCACAAACGGCCTTGATACGGACCAAGATGCCGATGGTTTGCCAGATTGGTGGGACCAAGATGAAGGAAACGACGGCCAAATGGACGTTGACGACCCGAAAATGGGCGGTTCATTCAACCTCACACAATGTGGCTGGACGGCTGGAAACCTTGGCGGCGGCTATGTGTGCGGCTACCAGTACGCAGTCGCATATCACATGCCATTGAATGGCGTCAATGCACAATTTGGTTCACCATATTCAACCCGCCCAGACGCCTTTGTCGATCAGGGTGCAACGGCCGGCGGCCCTTCGAACAACTGGAGCTGCACTCCGGGCGCTCAAGGTGGTTGTTACCACTACGATTTCGGTGGAGACGGCACCATCGAGTCGGGAATCTCACATCTTCAAATGACCGATAACCGGGACGCTTTCGTCACCTGGGTCGGACTCTTGACAGGGCTTTGGCAGTGGACTTCTGACAATGGCCCAATTGCCGACTTCCCAGATGAATTGGGCGCTGACTTGCTCAAGAACGATGTTGATGGCGATGTTGATGGTGATTTCACCAACATGACCGTTGACCTTGACAACGATTACGACGCAGTGTATGACTGGTATGACGTCGACGACGACAACGACGGAATTTGGGATTATTTTGAAATCGACAGCGATGACGATTGGGACAACGATGCAGGCCAAGAAAACGGCAATTTCTTCAGCGGTACAAACTGCGATGACAACGACGATGACGGTAACGATGCCGACGTTGACGAAGACGGATTCTTCCAAGCAGTTTGGGACCGTGGAATCATGTCACAAGGCCTGCGAGAACCCTCTCTCTATGACGTTGACAACGACAACGACGGCGTTCCAGATGCGGAAGACACCGATGACGACAACAACGGTATTCTCGATGTCGACCAAGCATTGCTCCCCGGTTGCTTCTGGGGCGAAGAAGAATCGCCGTTCGACCACGATAACGATGGTATCGTCGACTGGGCAGACAACGATTGGGACGGCGATGGAATCATCAATGCTGTGGAACTTACCATCAGCATTACCCAAGCGTTTGACCACGACAACGATGGGGCCCGAGACGACATCGATGAAGACGATGACGAAGACGGCATGAAAGACGAAGACGAAGTGCTTCTTTGGCCAACTCGCTTCGACCGCAATTCAACCAACCCATGGGATCACGACGACTTTGGGAACGGCGAGGGAATCGCAAACCCTCTCGACAGCAACACAGGGCCTGATGCAATCGATGAAGACGACGACAATGACACACGAGCGGATTTGGACTTCGACCATCTCGAAGAAACTTACATCAGCACTTTGCCATGTTACAACGGTGGCGAAACCAGTGATTGGGACAGCGACAACGATTGCAAACTCGATAATGAAGACAAAGCCCCCACGTTCATCACGCTGAACCTTCCGAATGAACTTTGGTTGGACGCTCAAACACCAGCAATTTTCAGTGGCCATGTTGATTGGGTCAACCCGACCACGCAACAATTCGAACCAGCACCAGGCTTACCTGTTCAAGTTCACATCGAGTGGACCGGCAACAACACAACGGCCATCGAAACGATTGACGTGCTCACCACCGCTTCAGGGAACTTCAGTGTGGGGCAATTCCTCTACCCAGAAGATTTGACCGTCGGCGATAACACGACCTACAGAGTCTATGCTGAAGTGACAGAAATGTTTGCTTTCAACGGCAATCAGTCACAGTCATACTACGTCGGTGCGGAAGCAAATCTAACCGCTGACATCTTCATGAACGATTACTTCCGAAGCGACGAACAACCGTTCTGGGTCGACATGTGGTCGTACTACTCTGCAGACGTCCAACGTGGAGTTTTCAACAATTTGATTCCAAGCGTTCCGATGACCTTCTCCGTCCGAGGGGGCATCTTTGGCAACCTCACATCCCCAACCAACTTCACAGGATTGGGCGGCGACGGATACCGCAGCGGCGCTTCCGGATTGGTCTCTGTGACGTTTGTTCAAGACGTAGGGATCAACGGAGTTTGGAAGCAAATCCAATGGAACTCAACCCGCGACAATGGACAAGGCAAGGTCCCTGGAGGGTATGAGGAAGTGGCATGGAACTCCAACACCAACATGCTCGAACCTCTTCTCGATAGCAACGGTGACATCATCGAGTATGATTACACCAACACGAGTTTACCCGCAGGCGACTACGAAGTGACCGCAAGCGTTCGCCCGGACCTCGGGGCCGAATGGCCATTCCCGTACCTCCATGGCGATGATACAGAACCACAATCGATCCGCGTCATGCATCGCATGAATATCGAAGCACAGATGATCTTCGAAGGCACCAACCCGGTCTACTACTTCGATGCAACCATCAACAACGGAGATGGTACCTTCGGGAACTGGGCGACCCTGTTCCACCAAGAAGCACTGAACGGAGCAGGACTTGTGTTCAACGACATTTCGCGGGCCAAACCTTACCCAACAAACTGGGACGGTGCCCCTGAGAGTTTGACAGGCGAAGCGGCAAATCTCCGCGACTTCATCAGCACGAACTCCACACACTGGTTCATCAATTTGGTGAACGGCGGCGACGGCGACCTACCCCCTTGTGGCGCGGTTGACCCAACCGATCCAAACAGCGAGGTGCGATGTGAAATTGTTCCCGAATTGAACACCGGAGATTCCCTCCAAATCATCGGATCAGTCACCAACCGAACCGATGACCCATGGGACGCAGACCCTGTCGCTCTCCAGGTCGACGTGGATGGAAACGGCCAATTCTTGGGTGCTGGTGAAACGGCATACACCCAAAGACCAGTCATGAGCAACGGTGTTGCTGAATTTGATTACAACTGGTCTTGGTACAGCCAATACGGTTCGGGAACCTATGGAATGCGTGTGGACTTTACCAACTCCGCATACTACTTCACAGGCAACAGTTCAACCCTTTCCGCTACCGGTGCATACATCAACGTCACTGTGGTTGGTACAACAGACTTCCAAACGACCTCCCTACCACGTTTGTACCGCAACAGCAGCACAACCATTCAGGCAAAGCTTGTTGACAATTCGCTACAACCTGTACGCAATGTACCTGTGAACTACACATGGTCTGCAGATGGTAGGAGTGGCGTGAATTACACGGATGAAAACGGTTTCTTCGAGATACCGTTCAATATTTCAGCGCAAGACGCACTCGGTGATTTCACGTTGCAGTTCGAGTTTGCTGGCACGCCGTTGCTCAAGGGCAACACGATGGTGCAGGAAGTATGGGTTGTTTCGAGGACCTACCTTTCTGTCGTGTCGGCGGATCCGAACTTACGACAATCAGGCGATCGATGGGATTTCACAGCGCAGGTTGTTGATGACAATAAGACCTCAATCCGAGATTCTGGTGGAGCAGCCCTTGACGGCGCGAACTCAGGATTGGTGGACGTGATCTTCGAAGGCACGGATTTCAATGGCGTGTTCCACCGACAGGTGGTCGCAACCCTTGCTCCGTCCGCTGGACTGATTTCCCTGCCAGAGCCACAGCCTGACAATTCTCACCTGTGCTTCTACGATGGCAACGGCGACTCTATCCCGGACCGTGATTTCAACCAGGATGGAATTCTAGACCGAAATGAAACGGTTGGGTGTTTGAAGTCCAACATCAGCCCTCTAAACCCACAACTCTTGCGTGAGGATCCAGAATCGTTCCTTCCAGATGGATTCGGGCCTGTGAACGTCATTCTGCGGTTTGAGGAAAACCTTCCAAACGAGGGTTGCCAAGAACTTCAGGCAAGTGCTTTGACCATTCAAGGGGCATGGGACCCGTGCACAAGCGTGCCTGGAAACGACCACTTCAGACTGAAGATGACCAACAATGCAAACGGGTTCTCTCTCATTGGGCGAACATCACTCACCGTCGACGATCAAATTGTCTACACCAGCGAAATCAACCCGGTGACAGGAGAAGTTGTACCAAAGCCAATGATTGTCACAGGACAACTCCAAGATGAACTTGGCACCAACTTGACCAACCGAAACATTCGGGTCACCTACGAGATGATCAACGGACAATCGAACCCGACATCTTGCCAGACAGGCATGACAGACATGAACGGACAATACTCGATTCTGTGCCCACTGTCGGACGTTATGGCTGGCAAGGCTAAGGTCAGTGTCACGTACTCTTCGTACGACAACAACGATGCTTACCGTTACGAGAACAAGACCGTTCAAACTGAGTTTGACGTGTTCTCGAACTCCACCTTGGCTATCAGCGAAGTTGGACCATTCAAGTCCAGCGTTGAATCGTGGACTGCACCTAACGGGTCCAACTACCCGGTGCTCTATCTGAAGGAATCGTACCACATCGATGCTAAGCTCACTCAATCCAACGGACAATTTGTTGGTGGTAAGTGCTTGAACATCTACCTCGATCCACAGCAAAACATCCGCCCTGTTTCGACCATCCGAACCAGCGAAATCGATGGTACAATCGAATGGTTCAGCGGTGATCCAAGCCAAAACCCGACCCTGAAGGGTGTTGAAACCACCGGCGGTAAATTGGAAGGGTTCAGAACCCTCCGAATTGCGTTTGAACCAGACGTCAACGTCCCTGGTGGCTGTGATAAGGACTCATCCAATGTTCTCAACGGCTCGTTCGTTGACATGGACATCCTCGTGCGCTCCCGAGTGGATTTGCAAGTCAAGCAGACTTGGAGCCACCTCGCTGGCAACGGGTTGGATAACGACGAACCGGTCATTGGTTCGATTGCACTGCTTCGAGATCGCCTTGACTTGGCGGTCGAGAACCAAGAGGTTTGGTTTGTCCGACAATACTGGTCTGCAGAAAACTCAGAGTGGGTTGTTGAAGGTACGAACAAATCGAAGACAAACGAGCAAGGTGTGGCAGAGTTCGAATGGGCTTTCAGCGGTACTTCCTGCGACGGAGAGCCGTGTGAAGGCCTCTGGCGCATCATCGCCTACTACCCAGGTTCGACCAACTTTGCCGAATCCCAAGACAACATCACACACGAGTTGGTCTATGAGATGCCACAAACCATCGATACCTCATCTGGCTTCTTTACACCCGGGCGCAGTATGGCCTTGGGCGTTCTCCTGATGGCCTTGCTCATCGGTGGTCTGATCTACTACCAACGAGCCCAAGAACGCCGACAGGTGCAAGCACTGAAGGGTATCTTGACCGACACGATGATGCAATTAGAAGCAAGCAACGAATACATCGCTGCAATCTTCGATTGTTACAAGAGCTTGGTGAAGCACTTCAAGCGATACGGCTTCATGAAGAAGGTCTACGAGACCACACGTGAATTCGAATCAGCAGTTCGTGCAGCGTTCAACATGGTGCCGGCCGATCAACTCAGCGCCTTCCTCTCCATCTTTGAAGAGGCTCGCTACTCGGATCACACCATTGATGCATCCCACCGCGACCGTGCACTGCAAACGCTCAATGCCATCGTCCAATCTCTAACTGTGGCCCTTGGCGAAGAAGGCTCAGTGAGTCGAAAGGAATTGGTTGGCTTGTATGAAAAGCAAACCAAGGCAGGCGAGTTTGTTGCAGCAGATGGTTCAGTGCGTCAAGCTGGAATTGTTGAGGGCGAAGGCTCGGACTTCAAAATTTGAAGCCATCCTTGAGATCTAAGGGGCCTCTTTTGAGGTCCCTTGGCCTTCTTGGTCGCCTTAACCTTCAAGGAGCAGGTGCCGTGTGGTGGTACCATGGACGATTGGAAGCAACTTATCGGCGAGGCTATGCAAATTGAGACAACAGATACGATTGCAGCGTTCAAGATCTATGAACGAGCAGTCTTTGCTGGCCTTTCAACAGCACAGAATTTACTGGACGACGTAGAAGCTGCACAAATCATCGAGGCCATTTACGGAGCTTTGGTTGCCTATTCACAGACGGTCATGCTACGAATGAAGGCAGAAGATCCAGAAATCGGAGGCGTCGACCATGCTTTCCGAGCCGGACAAGCCTACGGCGTGTCGTGCGTGCTCAACCACTTGATCGACAAACTCACCGACATCACCGGCGGTACTGAATTGGGCGCAATGGATGCTTTTTCTGACACCCTTCACGATGAAATTATCATTCAAGGGCGAGCCGCTGGACTCACCGTTGAACTGCTTGATGCTCAAGGGGACATCCTCCTCGAGTGAACCAATTCGCCCAAAGACGAACGCTTCCTCTGTACCCGGAGAATCGGGCCACTGCGACGCGTCGCACCGGCCAACCGCGTCGGTGCATTGATAATGGGATGGCGAGTCGGCGAACTGCTTCAAAGCATCGAGGGAGTCAAATGAGCAATCCGACACGAAAGACAAACGCACGACTGGTTGATGTCATCAACCAGTTGAAAGCCCAGTCGCGTGACACCGGAGCAGCTGTTTGGCGAGATGTGGCCATGCGACTCTCAAAGAGTCGCAAAAATTGGGCGCAGCCGAACTTGAGCCGTGTGAGCCGCTACGCCCCCGAGGGTGCAACCATCCTCGTTCCAGGCAAGCTGCTCGGCTCAGGTGAATTGTCTGCCAACCACACCATCGCCGCCTACAGTGTTAGCACCGGTGCACGTGAGAAAATAGAAGCCGCTGGAGGTCGAGTTATGACCTACGGCGAGCTGATGAACGAAAACCCAACAGGCACGGGGGTTGTTATCCTTGGATGAAACAACCTATGTGTTCGACGCCGATGGTTTGATCCTCGGTCGTTTGGCATCTGCATCTGCGGACATCCTTCTCAAGGCTGCCCGTGAGCACCGTGATGACAAAGTCATCATTGTCAACGCAGAGAAAGCAATCGTTTCTGGGCGTCCTCGCTCAGTTCTCAACACTTACCACGCAAAGTACGAATTGAACCACGCCCGCAAGGGTCCGTTCTTCCCACGTATGCCTGACATGATCCTCAAGCGTGCAGTCCGTGGAATGCTACCATACCAAAAGAAGTCCAGCGGCCGCCGAGCTCTCCGCAACCTACGCGTGGAGATTGGCTGTCCTGCCCACCTTGCAGACGATCTACCAGAAGGGCACCAACATGGTGACCTGACCAAGATCCGCAAGGCAATGCCAGAGCGTTTCATTCGCTTAGGCGACATTAGCGCCGATCTCGGTGCACCAACCCACCGTTGGGACGGAGGTGAGCAATGATGGCTCGTAAAAAGCAAAAGTCAGTCCAATCCTCTGGAAAGCGAAAGACTGCAGTCGCCCGAGCATCGGTGAAGGCAGGTAAGGGCCGAGTTCGTGTGAACAGCGAACCAATCGAAATCCTACAACCATCCCTTGCACGTCGCAAGGCTATGGAGCCATTGATTATTGCAGATGCAATGAACCGACTCAGCAAGGTCGACATCAGCATCACCACCCTTGGTGGCGGTATCATGGGGCAAACAGACGCCATTCGAACGGCTATTGCACGTGGACTTGTCCACTACAATGGTGGGGCGGAAGGCATTGATGAAGAACTTCGAGACGAGTTCCTACGGTTTGATCGTAGCCTTTTGGTCAACGATCCACGCCGCAAGGAGGCAAAGCACCAACTTGGTCGCGGTGCTCGCCGTAAGAAGCAGAAGTCGTATCGATGAGGTGATTGCATGATTATTCCAGTACGATGTTTTAGTTGCGGTGGCGTCATTGCCCACAAATGGGAAGAATTCAACGAACTCAAGGCTGCAGGTCTTGAGGACGCAGAAGCTCTCGATAAGATTGGCTTGATGCGCTACTGCTGCCGCCGAATGTATGTGGGTCACATCGACCTCATTTACGAGGCTGCACCATTCAGCACTTCGACTCAGTGAGTCTCGAAAGAAGATCAGAACACGGGGGCCCGTGGGTTAGCTTGGCCTATACTTGGCGGCTGGGGGCCGTCAGACCCCAGTTCAAATCTGGGC
>Ga0228659_1000107_pt1 | contig 19825 bp, 13 predicted proteins | sample 73DmetaG_FD_182740 | JGI IMG/M metagenome (GOLD analysis project Ga0228659, IMG submission 182740) | Seawater microbial communities from Monterey Bay, California, United States - 73D | ecosystem: Environmental > Aquatic > Marine > Coastal | place: USA: California | collected 2016-11-16 | reverse complement strand
AAATACACTTTTGGAAGAAACACACAAGGAATATCTAATTATATTAACAAAATTTCTGATGATAAAGAAGCTGTAGTTATTGCTTACGATTGTAGAAATCAAAGTAAAGAACTTGCTAATCAAGTTGCTGAAATTTTTAGTTCTAATAATATTAAAGTTTATCTTTTTAGTTCCATAAGACCTACACCTGAGCTTTCGTATGCACTTATAAAATTAAAATGTATTTGTGGAATTGTATTGACTGCATCTCATAATCCACCAGAATACAATGGTTACAAAGTATACTGGAAAGACGGGGGACAAATCGTGCCACCCATTGACAAAAAACTAATTAAAGAAATCGAATCAATTAATTTTGAAGACATTAATTTTATAAAAAAGGATTCAAATATTCAATTAATTGATACTGAAATAGATTCAAGTTTTATTAAAGATTCGATCAAAAACGGAAAAATAGGTGAATCTAAAAGAGAAGAATATAGAGTAGTCTTTACTCCAATCCACGGGACATCATATAAACTTTTACCAGCTGTGTTAATAGGTGCTGGTTTTAAAGATTTTTATATTGTTGAAGAGCAAGCTGTTCCAGACGGGAATTTCAGTACCGTTAAATCTCCTAATCCTGAAGAACCAGAAGCTCTAGAAATTGCAATAAAAAAAGCTGAAATATTAAATGCAGATATTGTTATTGGAACAGACCCTGATGCTGATAGAGTTGGTTTTGCTGTAAAAAATCATCAAGGGGATTATATTATTTTGAATGGTAATCAAATGATGATTTTACTAACTGAATACATACTAAGTAAAAAAGAAAATTTGGATCAATCATTTTTTATTGGCTCGACTGTAGTTTCAACAAACATGATAAAACACATAGCTAACTATTATAATGTTGACCTCAAAGTTGGATTGACTGGATTTAAATGGATTGGCAAGATGATTAATGATTATAAAAATCAAAAATTTATATTTGGAGGAGAAGAAAGTTTCGGATATATGGTTGGTGATTTTGTAAGAGATAAAGATGCAATAACATCTGCCCTACTAGCTTGTGAACTAGGATCTGAATGCAAAACTAATAATAGCAGTATAATTGATTATTTGATCAATTGTTATATAAAATATGGCTTTTATAAAGAAAGATTAATTTCTATTAAGAAAGAGGGTGCCAAAGGGTTAGATGAAATTAGTGATATAATGAATTCCCTAAGAACTTCTAGGCTTAAAATGATTGATGGAAGTAAGTTGAAATTTATTAAAGATTTTGAATCATCTTCGAAACAAGATCTTATAAAAGGTAATTCAAGTAAATTAGATTTCCCTAAATCAAATGTTTTAATTTTCGAAACAGAAGATGGCACTACGGTGGCAGCAAGACCAAGTGGAACTGAACCCAAAATAAAGTTTTACATTAGTGTTAATTCTAAATTAGAATCTAAAAGCGATTATATGAAAATGGATACATTGTTGGAAAATAAAATAGAACGAGTTATCAAAGAATTTGAATTTTAAAAGTGGAATATTTTAAAAAAATATTTAAATACGCTAAACCTTTTAAAAAATATATTTATTTAAATATTTTTTTTAATATACTTTATGCTCTTTTTAGTGCATTATCTTTTCTGTCTCTAATGCCAATGCTTGAAGTCTTATTTGGTGAAAACAATAAAACTTATTCTAAACCTGAATTTGATGGTATTTATAGTTTTGGTAATAATCTTGAGGGTTGGTTAAATTATCAAGTTAGTAGTTATGCTGGTGAAGACCCTCAAAAGGCACTTATTTTTGTTATTCTATCTATAATTATTTTATTCTTTTTAAAGAACTTTTTCAACTACTTAGCAATGTATTTTATTACGTTTTTGAGAAATGGAATTTTAACTAATTTAAGAGAAGATGTATATAAAAAAATTGTAAGTATGCCCATATCTTTTTTTACAGAAAAAAAGAAAGGAGATGTTATTTCGAGAATAACAGCAGATGTACTTGAAATTCAGCATTCTTTTTTATCAATACTTGAATTAATTGTAAGAGAGCCATTAACAATCTTTTTTACAATTACAGCCATGTTTTTAATTAGTTTTAAACTAACAGCTTTTGTTTTAATATTTATTCCACTGTCGGGATTTGTAATTTCACTTATTGGACGTTCTTTAAAAGCAACTTCGACTCTAGTACAAAACGAACAGGCTGAATTTCTTTCGATAACAGAGGAAACACTACATGGTTTAAAAATTATAAAAGGTTTTATTTCTGAACTTTTCTTTATTGAGAAGTTTAAAAACTCTAACAACAAATTTTACAATCTTTCTAATAGATTAATTAATAGACAGAATCTGGCAAGCCCGGTTAGTGAATTTTTAGGAATTTCTGTAATTGGAGTTCTTTTATGGTATGGTGGTAATTTGGTTTTAATTGATCAAAATTTAAACCCTGCAGCTTTCATTACTTATATGGGACTAGCATATGGTGTATTAACTCCTGCTAAAGCAATTAGCAAGGCATCTTATTCAATCAAAAAAGGAAATGCCGCTGCAGAAAGAGTTTTAGAAATTTTAGATTCAAAATCAACAATTAATGAAATTTTAAACCCAATTAGTAAAACATCTTTTGAATCTGAAATTAAGTTTAATAATGTAAGTTTTAAATATGAAAATATAAATATTTTAAACAATTTAAGTTTTGAAATTAAAAAAGGTCAAACAATTGCTCTTGTTGGCCAATCAGGAAGTGGTAAATCAACAATAGCAAATTTAATTCCTAGATTTTATGATGTTAATGAGGGTGAAATATTGATTGACGGAATAAACATAAAAAAACTATTCAAAAAAGATTTGAGAGGATTGATTGGTTTGGTTTCGCAAGAATCTATTCTTTTTAATGACACTGTTTTAAACAATATTAATTTATCAAATGAGGAAAGCGATTTTGAAAAAATCAAAGAATCTGCAATGATCGCTAATGCACATGACTTCATTGAAAAATTTGAACAAAAGTATGACTCAAATGCTGGTGATGGTGGTAGTAAACTTTCTGGTGGTCAAAAACAAAGAATATCAATCGCAAGAGCTGTTTTAAGGAACCCTCCTATTATGATATTAGACGAAGCCACATCATCATTAGATTCTGAATCTGAAAAACTAGTCCAAGAAGCACTTGAGAAATTAATGAAAAATAGAACATCTTTAGTTATTGCACATAGGCTATCTACTATTCAAAAAGCAGATATGATTTTAGTTGTTCGTGACGGAGAAATTATTGAAAAAGGTCAACACAAAGATTTATTATTAAAAGATGGGGCTTATTCAAAATTGATAAAACTACAATCATTTTCTTAAACTTTATCAAAGTTTAATTGTCATATATATATACTCTTCTATTTTGAAAGATGAATCTAATTTTATTGCTAATCTCAAAGACGAAAATTCAAGAGATAAGGCTTTTGAAATTTTACTAGATAAATATAAAAAACCCATCTACTGGCATATAAGAAAAATAGTTCTTGATCATGATGATTCTCATGATGTTTTACAAAATACATTTGTTAAAGTGTTTAGAGGAATTAAAAATTTCAAAGAAAATAGTAAACTTTATACTTGGATATATAGAATTGCAACTAATGAATCCTTAAACTTTATAAAAAACAAAGCAAAAAAACATTTTAGAACCTCTGAAGAGATCATGAAATATCAAACTGAAAAATTAAAAGAAGATCCTTATTTTGATGGTGATGAGCTACAGTTAGAATTACAAAAAATTATAAATAGCTTACCCACAAAACAAAAACTAGTTTTTCAAATGAAATATGAACAGGAAATGAAATTCAAAGATATTGCTGATATTTTAGAGACTTCAGAGGGAGCATTGAAGGCTTCATATCATATTGCAGTAAAAAAAATAAAAAAAGAAATAATTAAAAATCAAACCTTTTAACATAATTATAGTCAAATAATTAAATGAGTTCAAAAGAAAAAATAAATATTAGTAAAAAACTATTTAAAACACCTGAGGGATATTTTAAAAATATTTCCCTATCAACACTTTTTTTACCTAAAAAAGAAAGATTTAAAGTGCCCAAAAATTACTTTGAAAATTTGAAATTAGATTCAATAAAACAGAACACTAAACCTAAAAGTTATTTAAATCTAATAATTAACGAATTTAAATACAGTGGTGTAGCTGCAGTTTTTATTATCGGTTTATTTATTAATGTTTTTTTTAATGAACCAAGTGAAATAACAGATGAAGAAATAATAAAATACTTAAACTCTGATTTAGTTGACTTGTCAAGTTCAGACTTTTCTGAATTGATGGATAGTGAAGATTTTGAGCTCAATACTCAAAATTTAAATGAAAACTATCTCGAATATTATGTTGAGACTAGCTTTTCAATGGAAGAAATTTTAATAATTGATTAATATGAAAAAAATATCCTTTTTATTTACCATGTTTTTTATCGCAAATTGCTTGTCTGCACAAGAACGTAATATAAGTACTGAGAAAATTGATGCATATAAGAAAATTTATTTAACTGATAAATTAAATCTTGATTCTAAAAATGAATCAAAATTTTGGAAAGTTTATAATCTTTATCAAGACAGTTTAAAACAAAATTATAGACAAAGAAGACTAAAATATCGAAAAATTAATTTAGACAGTAGCAATTTTTCTGATAAGGAATACGAACTATATATCAATGATTTTTTAAACTATGAAAAAAAGAAAATTGATTTAAGAGCTAAATTAATAGTTGACTTAAAAGAGTTTATGTCATTAAAGAAAACTAGCTATTTGTTCAGACTTGAAGATGATTTTAGAAGAGAGATGATGGAAAAATTAAAAAAAAATCGAACTAAAATTAAAGTCAAAAAAAAATCAGGACTAAGTAAAGGTGCTATTAAATTAAGTAAATAGTTTTATAACCAAATCATAAAAATATTCCATATTTATTATTATTTGATTTAAAGGATTCGGTTATAAAACTATCTTTGCGGAAAAATAATAAATGCGTTTACACAAAAATCTAGTATTGGCAGTAATTAAAGTTCTTGACGGAACTTTTAATCAACAACTCTACGCTGATAAGACGATTGAAAAGGTATTAAAATTTGATAAAAGATGGGGAAGTCGAGATAGAGCTTTTATAGCCGAAACCAGTTATGAAATAATTAGATGGAAAAGATTGTACACAGAAATTTCAGAATCTAAAAGTCCATTCAAATACAATGAATTATGGAAAATTTTTTCGGTATGGGCTATTTTAAAAGGTATTACTCTCCCAAATTGGCCAGAATTTAATGATACTCCAAATAGAAGAATAAAAGGAAAATTTGATACCCTAAATAAAATAAGAAAATTCAGAGAATCTATCCCTGATTGGCTTGATGATATTGGGGCTTCTGAGCTTGGAGATAAAAATTGGGAAAAAGAATTGTCATCATTGAACAAACAAGCTTCAGTAATAATTAGAACCAATACGTTAAACACTAGTATTGATGAATTAAAAAAAATATTATCAGAAGAAGAGATTCAAACCGAGAAAATTAAAGGTTTTCCTGACGCTTTAAAATTAATCATTAGAAAAAATTTATTTAAAACCCAAGCATTTAAAGATGGTCTCTTTGAAATACAGGATGCATCTTCTCAACTCGTTGCACCATTTTTAAAAGTTGAAAATGGAATGAAAATTTGTGATGTATGTGCAGGAGCTGGTGGAAAAACATTGCATTTATCTGCATTAACTCAAAACAAAGGGCAAATAATTGCAATGGATATTTACAAAAATAAATTATTTGAACTCAAGAGAAGAGCTAAAAGGAATAAAGCATTTAATATTGAAACTAGAGCAATAGAAAATAATAAACCTATTAAACGATTATATGGTAAAATTGACAGATTGCTTATCGATTCCCCTTGTAGCGGGCTGGGTGTGTTGAAAAGAAATCCAGATTCTAAATGGAAACTTTCACTTGATTTTTTAAATACGATTCGAAAAACACAACAAGAAATTCTAACTAGATATGCTCCAATGATTAAAAAAAGTGGAAAACTAGTTTATGCAACGTGTTCAATTTTACCTTCAGAAAATGAGTTACAAATTGAAAATTTTTTAAAATCAGAAATTGGTAAAAAATTTAAAATTGAGGATGAAAAGAAAATAAGCCCACATAAATCAGGATTTGATGGTTTTTATATGGTTAGATTGTCCTATAAATAGATATGTTAATAAGTAGTTAAAAAAGGTTATTTAAATTTTAAGTTCAGATCATTTATTTTCCTTTTTTTCTTATATTTTTGGATCTATATTTAACCAACATATATTAATGGTTCTTTTCTTTAAAGATAAACTTAATGCCATTTTTGCTGTAGATACACCTACACTACTTTCAGAACCAAATATTAAAAAGTTAGAGTGGTTATTTGTAGCTAAAAAATTAGATTGCACTGAAATCAATTCAGTATATATTGGACCAAAAAAAACAATGACTTCACCTTGGAGCACCAATGCCGTTGAGATAACTCAAAACATGGCAATTCATGGAATTAATAGGATTGAAAATTTTATTCCAAAGACATCTCTTAAAGAAGAGTTTGATCCAATGATTTTTGAAGAATATTCAAAATTAAATCAAAACCTATTTGAAGTTCTAATAAAACCTGAACCCATTTTAGAAGTTGAAAATATTTCTCATTACAATGATATTGAAGGTCTTGCATTGAATAATGAAGAAATAAAATACTTAGAAAATCTTTCAACTAAATTAAATCGAAAACTTACTGATAGTGAGGTGTTTGGATTTTCACAGGTAAATTCTGAACATTGTAGACATAAAATTTTTAATGGTAAATTCATTATTGATGATGAAGAAAAAGATGAATCACTTTTTAAACTAATAAAAAAAACTTCACGGCTTAACCCAAACGAAATTGTTTCGGCCTACAAAGATAATGTTGCTTTTGTAAAAGGACCAGTTGCCGAGCAATTTGCACCAAAAAATGGAGAAAAACCATCATTTTTTGAAAAGTCAAAATTTAACTCTGTTATTTCTTTAAAGGCAGAAACTCACAACTTTCCAACAACAGTTGAACCATTTAATGGAGCTGCCACAGGATCAGGTGGTGAAATTAGAGATCGATTGGCTGGAGGAAAAGGATCTCTTCCTCTTGCTGGTACTGCAGTATATATGACTTCATATCCGAGAATTGGAAAAAATAGAAAATTTTCTACAAAAGAAAGAAATTGGCTATACCAAAAACCTGTGGATATTTTAATTAAAGCTTCAAATGGAGCATCAGATTTTGGAAATAAATTTGGCCAACCATTAATTTCGGGATCAGTTTTAACATTTGAACATGAGGAAAACGATAAAACAATTGGTTTTGATAAGGTGATTATGTTAGCTGGTGGGATTGGTTATGGAAAAGAAAATCAAAGTCTTAAAAGTAAACCGAAAGATGGTGATGTAATTGTAGTTTTGGGTGGTGATAATTATAGGATTGGTATGGGTGGTGCAGCTGTATCTTCAACAGAAACTGGAAAATATAGCTCTGGAATAGAACTTAATGCAGTACAAAGATCTAACCCTGAAATGCAAAAACGAGTAGCTAATGCCATAAGAGCTTTTGTTGAATCTGACGATAATTCAATCATATCAATCCATGATCATGGAGCAGGTGGACACCTCAACTGTCTTTCTGAATTAGTTGAAGAAACCGGAGGTATAATTAATTTGGACAAGCTTCCTGTTGGAGATAAAACACTTTCATTTAAAGAAATTATTGGAAATGAATCTCAAGAAAGAATGGGTTTAATTATACCTAGTAATAAGTTCTCTGAGCTTAAAGCTATTGCCGATAGAGAAAAAGCACCTTGCTACAAAGTTGGCACCATTAAAGATGATGGAAAATTTGTAATTAGTTCTGAAATTAAAAAAAGTAGTCCTATCAACCTTTCACTTTCTGATTTTTTTGGAAGTTCTCCAGTAACTATTATGAAGGATAAATCTTTGAAAACAAGTTTTTTTGACAAAGAATATGACTTTAAATTATTTGAAGATTATTTAAAAAATGTATTAAGTCTTGAATCGGTAGCTTGCAAAGATTGGTTAACCAATAAAGTGGATAGATGCGTAACTGGAAGAGTAGCTAAGCAGCAATGTGTTGGGGCTTTACAGCTTCCCTTAAATAACTGCGGTGTAATGGCATTAGATTATAAAAATTTAAATGGAGTAGCAACTTCAATTGGTCACTCGCCACTTAGTGCATTAATTAATCCAGCTGCAGGTTCAAGAATTGCTATAGGAAAAGCATTAACCAACATAATATGGGCTCCTCTTGAAAAAAATCTTAAATCGGTCACACTATCCGCAAATTGGATGTGGCCATGTAATAATCAAGGTGAAGACGCTAGGCTTTATAAAGCTGTAGAGTCTTGTTCTAATTTTGCAATTGGCTTGGGTATTAATATTCCTACCGGAAAAGATTCCTTATCAATGAAGCAAAAGTATAATGATGAAGAAGTATTATCACCTGGAACTGTTATAATTTCTGCTGCTGCAAACTGTAATGATATTACTAACATTATTGAACCCCAGTTTAAACTGAACAATCAAAATATTTATTATATAAATCTTTCAAATAACAATTTTAATTTAGGTGGATCTGCGTTTAGTCAATCAATGAGTTTTATCGGATCATCAACTATTGATGTGTCTAATTCTGAATATTTCAAAAGAGCTTTTAATATTTTTCAAAATTTAATAAAAGACAAAATAATAAGTTCTGGTCACGATGTAAGTTCTGGAGGGCTAATAACTACTTTACTTGAAATGTGTTTTTCAAACAAAAATATTGGTGCTAATATTAATTTAGATATTTTTAAGGAAAAGGACTTAATTAGGTTATTGTTTAGTGAAAGTTTAGGTTTAGTTTTTCAAGCAAAATCTGATGTTGAAAATATTTTAAAAAATAATAATATTAATTTTTTAAAAATTGGAAATACTAACAAATCATCTTTTTTAAATCTAAAATCCGAAAGCAAAGAAATTAATCTTGATATTGATCTTTACAGAGATATTTGGTACAATAAATCTTTTCTACTAGATCAAAGACAAAGTGGAAAAAATAAGGCCAAGGAAAGATATGAAAATTACAAAAACCAACCTCTAAAGTTTATTTTTCCTGAAAATTTCAATGGAATAATTAAAACAAGTAAGAAAAAAATAAAAGCTGCAGTAATTAGAGAAAAAGGAAGTAATTCTGAGAGAGAAATGGCTTATGCTATGGATTTAGCAGGATTTGATGTAAAAGATGTTCATATGACAGACTTAGTTTCTGGAAGAGAAAATCTTGAGGATATAAATTTTATAGTTGCAGTAGGTGGTTTTTCTAATTCAGATGTACTTGGTTCGGCCAAGGGTTGGGCAGGATCATTTTTATACAATGAAAAAGCTAAAACTAGTTTAATGAATTTTTATAAACGAAATGACACATTATCACTTGGTGTATGTAATGGATGTCAATTATTTATTGAACTTGGTTTATTACATACAGAACACGAGGTAAAACCGAAAATGAACCATAATGATTCAAAAAAGTTTGAATGTATTTTTACATCCGTCGAAATTCAAGAAAATAATTCTGTAATGTTTAAGAACTTGTCAGGATCTAAACTTGGGATTTGGTCTGCTCACGGTGAAGGAAAGTTTAATCTACCATATTCTGAAAACAAATACAATATTGTTGGAAAATATGGTTATGACTCTTATCCAGCTAACCCAAATGGATCTGATTACAATACAGCTATAATTAGCAATAAAGATGGTAGGCATATAGCAATGATGCCTCATCTGGAAAGATCTACATTTCCATGGAATTGGCCCTATTATCCAAGTGAAAGAAATGATGAAATATCACCATGGATAATAGCATTTGAAAATGCTAAAAATTGGCTCTCTAACAAAATTTAAAAAAATCAATAAATACTATGCATGCATAGTATTTTTTTAGTAAATTTGAGATCAATGGAGAAAAAAACTATTGATCATCTTTTAAGATCTACTTGGCAAGCTATTGCAAGAATGTACAACGAGGAAGCCTCAAAATATGATTCTACAATGGCTACTGGGTTTGCACTTCTTAGTATAGACCCCAAAAAGGGTACACCCTCCACTGCACTGGGTCCAAAAATGGGAATGGAAGCAACTAGCCTTTCAAGAACACTAAAATCACTTGAAGAAAAAAAATTAATTGAAAGAAAACCAAATCCAATTGATGGGCGAAGTGTTTTGATTTATTTAACCGATAGAGGAAAAGTTAATAGAGATGCATCCAGAGTTGCAGTTTTAAAATTTAATCAAGCTATAAAAGATGAAATTGGAGAAGAATCTCTTGAAAATTTCCATAATACAATTGAAAAAATAAATCATTTAATTAAAAACAAAAAAATATTCAGTTTTTAATTTTAATAAACAATAAAGAATGAAAAAAAATATAAATAGAGTTGCCGTAATTGGTTCAGGTGTAATGGGCTCTGGCATTGCTTGTCATTTTGCAAATATTGGTATTAATGTTTTACTTCTTGACATCGCTCCCAATGAATTAAATGAAAAAGAAAAAAACTTGGGTTTATCTCTCGATAACAAGAAAGTAAAAAATAGAATTGTAACTGAAATGTTTCAAAGATGCATTAAATCTAAACCTGCTCCGTTATATCATAAAAATTTTGCCAATAGAGTTGAACTTGGAAATTTAACAGATGATTTAAGTAAAATAAGTAATGTAGACTGGATTATTGAAGTGGTGACAGAAAAATTAAAAATTAAACAGATTGTCTTTGAACAAATTGAAAAGTTTAGATCTCCCGGGACACTTGTCACTTCAAATACATCAGGTATTCCTATAAAACAAATGAATGAAGGAAGATCTGAAGATTTTAAAAAGAATTTTGCTGTAACTCATTTTTTTAATCCACCTAGATACCTGAAGTTATTTGAGATTATTCCTGGTCCAGATTGTGATCCTAAAATTATTGATTTTCTAAATGATTTTGGAGAAAGATTTTTGGGTAAAGATTCTGTTTTAGCTAAAGACACACCTGGATTTATAGGAAACAGAATCGGTACGTTTGGAATGGTTAATATTTTAAATAACATTGAAAAGTTAAACTTAACTATTGAAGAAATTGATAATTTAACCGGACCAATAATTGGAAGTCCAAAATCAGCAACATTTAGAACTAGTGATGTTGTTGGTTTAGATACAACTGTAAATGTGGCAACAGGCATTTATGATAATTGTCCTGATGATGAGTTTAGAGAAACTTTTAAATTACCTCAATACATTTATAAAATGTTAGAGAATAATTGGTTAGGTTCAAAAACCGATGGTGGATTTTATAAAAGAATTAAAGATGAAAAAGGAAAATCTACAATTTTATCGTTAGACTTAAAAACTCTCGAATATTCTCCTGTAAAAAAAGTTTCTTTTGAAACTGTTAGTAAAGCAAGAAAGGTTATCAATGTACTTGATAGATTCCCTATTTTGATTAACGGAAAAGATAAAGCAGGTGAATTTTATAGATTCAATTTCGGAACTATGTTTTCATACATTCAAAATAAAATTCCAGAAATTTCTGATGAATTATACAGAATTGATGATGCTCTAAGAGCTGGATTTGGATGGAAAAATGGACCTTTCCAAATATGGGATTCAATTGGTATAAAAAAAGGTGTTGAAATAATGAAATCTTTGGGTCACGAACCTGCTTCATGGATTTTAGAAATGATAAAAAATAATGTTGATAATTTCTATAATGTAGAAAATGGTAAAATCAGTTATTATGATTTAAATTCTAAATCTTTTATTAAAAAACCTGGACAAGATTCTTTGATTATTCTCAACAATCTTGATAAAAGTTCAATTCTATGGGAAAATCCTGACTCTGTTATCAAAGATTTGGGTGATGGAGTGATAAACCTTGAATTTAGAACTAAAATGAACACACTTGGTCAAGGAGTTTTAATGGGTATAAACAAAGCAGTTGATTTAGCTGAAAAAAATCACAGAGGAATAGTAATTGGTAATGAAGGATCACATTTTTCTGCTGGTGCGAACTTGGGTGCTATTTTTATGGCTGCTGCTGAACAAGAATACGATGAAATTAATATGGCAATCAAATTTTTTCAGGATAGTATGATGAAATTAAGATATTCTAATATCCCTGTCATAGCAGCTCCACATGGATTAACATTAGGTGGTGGATGTGAAGTAACTATGCATTGTGATAAAGCAGTTGTATACAGCGAAAGTTACATTGGTTTAGTTGAAGTTGGTGCTGGTCTTATCCCAGGTGGAGGAGGTTGTAAAGAAATGGCTTTAAGAGCTTCAAAAAAATTCAAGAAAAATGATGTTGAACTAAATGTATTACAAGAGTATTTTTTAAATATTGGGATGGCAAAAACCTCTACCTCAGCTCATGAAGCCATTGACCTAGGATATTTGGAACCTAATAATGACACAATCATAATGAACAAAAACCACCAAATATCAATAGCTAAAAAACAAGCTATTTTAATGTCAGATTACGGATACTTACCACCCTGTAAAGAAAAAAATATAAAAGTTTTGGGTAAACAAGCTCTAGGAATGTTTATGGTTGGAAGTAATACAATGAAGGCTGGTAGATACATCTCAGACCACGATCAAAAAATAGCAAATAAAATTGCTTATGTTATTAGTGGAGGTGATTTGTCACAAGCTACAATAGTTGATGAACAATATCTTCTTGATTTAGAAAGAGAAGCTTTCCTTTCACTCTGCTCTGAAAGAAAAACTTTAGAAAGAATTCAACATATATTAAAAACAGGTAAACCTTTAAGAAATTAAATTATGAAAGAAGCATACATAGTAAAAGCTTATAGAACAGCTGTAGGAAAAGCTCCAAAAGGATTATTTAGGTTTAAAAGACCTGATGAACTTGCATCAGAAACTATAAATCATATGGTAAGTGAGGTTCCTGAACTTGATAAAACTAGAATTGATGATGTAATAGTTGGTAATGCAACCCCTGAAGCTGAGCAGGGTCTAAATATAGGAAGAGTAATTTCTCTTATGGGTTTGAATGTTGAAGATGTGCCAGGTGTAACCGTTAATAGGTATTGTGCTTCTGGTTTAGAAACAATAGCGATGGCATCTGCCAAAATAAAATCTGGAATGGCAGAATGTATTATCGCTGGTGGTGTAGAGAGTATGAGTTTTATACCTATGGGAGGCTACAAGCCAGTTCCTGATTATGCAATTGCTAAAGAAGGAAAAGAGGATTATTATTGGGGAATGGGTTTAACTGCTGAACAAGTTGCTCAACAATTCAAAGTTAATAGAGAGGATCAAGATGAATTTGCTTTAAACTCACATCTTAAAGCGGTTGATGCAATTTCAAAAGGTAAATTTAAATCTCAAATAGTACCTATTAAAGTAAATGAAACATTTCTTGATGAAAATGGCAAAAGAAACACCAGAGAATACATTGTTGATACAGATGAGGGTCCAAGAAAAGATACAAATCTTAAGGTTCTTAATAAATTAAGACCCGTTTTTTCAATGAATGGAAGTGTTACAGCAGGTAACTCATCTCAAATGAGTGATGGAGCTGCATTTGTTTTAATAATGAGCGAAAAAATGGTAAAAGAACTAAACCTAAAGCCAATAGCTAGACTCGTAAATTATGCAGTAGCTGGAGTTCCACCAAAAATTATGGGAATTGGTCCTGTTAAAGCTATTCCTAAAGTTTTAAAGCAAGCACAAATGAAAATCGATGACATTGATTTAATTGAGCTTAATGAAGCCTTCTCCTCACAATCATTAGCCGTGATAAGAGAATTAGATTTAAATCAAGAAATTATAAATGTAAATGGGGGAGCTATTGCCCTTGGACATCCACTTGGATGCTCTGGAGCTAAACTTTCTGTTCAACTCTTTAATGAAATGAGAGACAGAAAATCAAAATATGGAATGGTAACAATGTGTGTAGGAACTGGCCAAGGTGCTGCAGGTATTTATGAATTTTTAAACTAAAAGAAAAATGGATATAGAAGAGAAAAATATTACAAGAGGTGGTGAGTTCATCATAAAAGAAACAGCGTGTAATAATGTATTTACACCAGAAGACTTTAACGAAGAACAATTGATGATGAAGCAGGCAGTTCAAGATTTTATTGAAAAAGAAGTTATACCTCATAGAGAAAGATTTGAGAATAAAGATTATAAACTTACCGAAGAAGTAATGAAAAAAGCTGGTGATTTAGGTTTTTTAAGCGTTGCTGTCCCTATTGAATATGGTGGCATGGGTATGGGTTTTGTTTCAACAATGTTAGTTTGTGAAACCATTTCGGGTGCAGTAGGATCATTATCAACTGCATTTGGAGCTCATACCGGAATTGGTACAATGCCTATTGTTCTTTACGGTAATGAGGAGCAGAATAAAAAATACGTTCCAAAATTAGCTTCTGGTGAAATATTTGGATCTTATTGTTTAACAGAACCTACAGCAGGATCAGATGCAAATAGCGGTAAAACAAAAGCAGTTCTTAGTGAAGATGGGAAACACTATAAAATTACAGGCCAAAAAATGTGGATTTCAAATGCAGGATTCGCAAAGTTATTTATAGTTTTTGCTAGAATTGAAGATGATAAAAATATTACTGGATTTATTGTTCCACATGATGAAGATAATGGAATTACATTAGGAGAAGAAGAAAAAAAATTAGGAATTCATTCGTCATCTACTAGACAAGTATTTTTTAATGAAACTAAAGTACCAATTGAAAATATGCTTTCAGAACGAGGAAGTGGGTTTAAAATTGCTATGAACTCACTAAATGTTGGGAGAATTAAACTTGCTGTAGCGTGTTTAGATGCTATGAAAAGAGTAACAACTCACGCTATTCAATATGCAAGTGAAAGAACTCAGTTTAAAACTAATATTATTGACTTTGAAGCTATAAAAGAAAAACTAGCACAAATGGCAACTGATACTTACGTTGGTGAGTCTGCTTCTTATCGAGCAGCAAAAGACATTGAAGATAGAATTAAAATTAGACATGCAAATGGAAATAATTTTCAAGATTCTGAATTAAAGGGTGTTGAAGAATATGTAATTGAATGTTCTATTTTAAAGGTTGCCGTAAGTGAGGATATGCAAAATGTAGCTGATGAAGGAATACAAGTTTTTGGAGGAATGGGATTTTCAGCCGAAACTCCAATGGAAGGAGCTTGGAGAGATTGTAGAATTGGAAGAATTTATGAAGGTACTAACGAAATAAATAGAATGCTTAGTGTTGGAATGCTAATTAAAAAAGCAATGAAGGGACACTTAGATATTATAACTCCAGCAACTAATGTCGGAAAAGAATTAATGGAAATTCCATCATTTGAAGTTCCTGATTTAACTGAGCTTTTTGCCCAAGAAAAGTTAATTATCAAAAATTTAAAAAAGATCTTTTTAATGTTAGCAGGTGCAGGAATTCAAAAATATGGTGAGAAATTAGAGGAACATCAACAGATGCTTTTAAATGTCTCAGACGTACTAATTGAGGTTTATATGGCTGAATCTGCGTTACTTAGAACTGAAAAAAATGTCAAACGCTTTGGAGAAGAGAATCAAAAAAATCAAATTTATATGACTCAGTTATATTTATATCAAGCAGTTGATACAATTCAATCCAAAGCAAAACAAGTCATAATTTCTTCATCGGAAGGAGATGAGCAAAGAGGCTTACTTATGGGGCTCAAAAGATTTACAAAATATTACGAGTTCCCAAATATTATTGATTTAAAAAATAAGATCGCTGATCAATTAAAATCCGAAAACAAATATTGTTTTTAAAATAGTTTTAAATTTTTGCATTAAATTTAGGTATGAAACATTTAAAAATCATACCTATTTTTTTTTTAGTTAATCTATGTTTTTCACAAAGTGATAAAGACTTTTATGATATAATTAATAAAGTTTCAGAATCCAGAATAGAATTTAATATTAAAAAACTTGTTTCTTTTGAAACAAGGCATACTTTAAGTGATACTATTTCTAATAAAACTGGAATAGGTGCCGCAAGAAGATGGATTAAAAAAGCTTTTGAAAAAATTTCCACAGATTGTAATAGTTGTCTTGAGGTTTTTTATCAAAAAAATTATTTTAAAAAAAATAAAAGAAGACTAATTAAAGACGTCTGGATTAATAATGTTGTTGCTATACAAAGGGGAGAGAAATATCCAAATAGATTTATAATAATGAGTGGTGACATTGACAGTAGAGTTAGTGATCCAAATGATTATACCTCACCCTCACCGGGAGCTAATGACAATGCTTCGGGGATGGCAGGAGTAATTGAAGCTGCTCATGTTTTAAGTAAATACAGATTTGAAAATAGTATAATATACATAGGTCTGTCTGGTGAGGAACAAGGTTTATATGGTGGTGCAGGATTTGCCAATTATATAAAAAAAAATAATTGGGATTTAATTGGAATTTTGAATAACGATATGATTGGAAATATAGAGGGAATCGATGGGATAATAGACAATTCCAGTTTTAGAATATTCTCTGAACCAACTCCAGCCAATGAATCGGAAATATCAATTAAAAGGAGAAGATTTTATGGAGGGGAAGTTGATGGTAATTCTAGACAACTGGCAAGATATATTTACAAAACCGTTTCAAATTACATGCCTGAAATGAAACCAAAGCTAATATATAGACTTGATAGATTTGGAAGAGGAGGGCATCATAGACCTTTTAATGATTTAGGATTTGCTGGAGTTAGAATTATGGAAACACACGAAAACTATAATAGACAACATCAAAACATAAGATTTGAAAATGGTATTAGTTATGGTGATGTAATTTCAGGTGTTAATTTTAATTATGTAAAAAAACTTACTGCTGTAAATGCCATAAACTTAGCAAGTTTGGGGTGGAGTCCGATTCAACCTAAAAATGTTAAAATTGGAGGAGCTGTTAAGCCATCTACAACACTTAAGTGGGATCAGATTGAAGATCAGAATATTAAAGGTTATAAAATATACTGGAGAGAAACAACATCTCCACACTGGGATATGAGCAAATATGTAGGGAATGTAAATAACTTCACTTTAGATGGAGTTGTAATTGATAATTTTTTGTTTGGCGTATCAAGTGTTGGTAAAAATGGAAAGGAAAGTGTTGTGGTATTTCCTAGCGAAGTCTTTAATTAATTTGAAATTATTTTTTTAAAACTATTTTCATCTGTATCTCCTTCAGTATTAAATAACAGAATTTTTGAGTCTTTATTTAGATTTAAATAACTTTTAAGCTCATATAACTCTTTATTATTAATTACTTTTAATAAGCCAGCTAATCCAGCTGCACCAGATTCACCTGAAACTATTTTAGGATCACCCCCCTTTGGATAGTATAATTTTTTTATTGCTTTTTTAGTATCTGTATCAGAAATTTTTAGTACCGCATCACAACCTTGTTGGATAATTTTCCAGGCACTTTTTGAAGGAATTCCACAGTTTAAACCAGCCATTATTGTGTTGAAAGTAGTTCTAGGGGAGGATCTTTTTCCGTTAGCAAAGGATTCATAAACTCCACAAGCCTCATCTGGTTCAATCAATACTATTTTAGGTCTATTATTTTTAAATTCTTGCATATAATACCAAATACAAGACGCTGCCCAACTACCAACACCACATTGTAAAAAAATAATATCATATTTAGATTTGGTCATGTTGTTTGTAAAACATTCTATTTCTTTAAAATGAGTTAAATAACCAGACATTATTAGTGCAGGTATTTCTTCATAATTATCCCACGAAGCATCTTGAACTAAGCACCAATTATTTTTCTTACTTTCTTGAAATGCATAAACACATGTATCTTCATAATTTAAATTAAGTTGATAAACATTTGCGTTGTACTTTTCAATTTCTTTTATTCTTTCTAAAGTGGTGTCTTTTGGAACATAAACAACAACTTTCTTATTAATGTTTTGAGCAGCCCAAGCTAATCCTTTACCATGATTACCATCCGTTGCAGTACAAAATGTATCAATTTTAGGCTGTTTGTCTAAAATTTTATCAATAGCGAATGTAGAACCTAAGACCTTAAATGAGTTTAAACCAAATCTGTTAGACTCATCCTTGATTGAAATACTCTTCACTCCTATTTCTTTTGATAAAGATTTAAGTTCTAATAATGAAGTTTTGTTGTAGTAGTTTTTGGAGGTATGAAAATTGTAAGAATTACTTTGGGAAAGAATTGAATGGGTTAAATTTTCTTTAAAAACAACTTTAGGATTATTTATAAGAAAATCTTTCATGACCTCAATCTAAACTAAAATTATTTTTTATCATCCAATCATCATTATATATTTTCCCAATATATCTGCTTCCAGAGTCATGTAATAAAACGACAACTACATCATCTTTGGTGAAGTTTTCTTTTAACTGTAAAACACCTTTAACTGCTGCACCGCATGAATTACCTGCAAAAATCCCTTCTTGCTTAGCTAATTTTCTTGTGTAAATTGCCGCATCTTCATCTGTAACTTTTTCAAACTTATCTATTAATTCAAAATTTACATTTTTAGGAATAATATCTTCTCCAATTCCCTCAGTTATGTATGGATATATTTCAGTTTCATCAAAAATACCCGTCTCATGAAATTTTTTAAATACTGAACCATAAGTATCAATTCCCCAAATTTTAATCATAGGGTTTTTCTCTTTTAAATATTTAGCAACTCCTGATATTGTTCCACCAGTACCTACACCTACAACAAAATGTGTAATTTTTCCGCCGGTTTGTTCCCAAATTTCTGGTCCAGTGGTTTCGTAATGTGCAATCGCATTTGCTGGATTGTCATATTGATTAACATACCAGGAATTTGGAGTTTCTTCACCAATTCTTTTAGCAGTTGAATAGTAGGATCTAGGATCATCAGGTTTAACGTCAGTAGGACAAACTACTACTTCGGCTCCAACAGCCTTCAAAACATCAAATTTTTCTTTTGACTGTTTATCAGTTGAAACACAAATTAATTTGTAGCCCTTTACTATTGCTGCAAGAGCTAATCCCATGCCTGTGTTTCCAGAGGTTCCTTCAACAATAGTGTATCCTGGTTTAAGCCTACCGTCCTTTTCGGCATCTTCAATCATTTTAAGTGCCATTCGATCTTTAATTGAACTACCTGGGTTAAAATATTCAACTTTTGCAAGAACTAAAGCATCAATATCTTTTGTTAATGAATTTAATTTTATTAAAGGTGTATTTCCTATTGTTTCTAATATATTTTTAAAATATTTCATTGCAATTTGCAAATGTAATGATATAGATCCTCAATACATATTTTCAAATTATTTTATTTTAATAGATTCCGAGGGAGAGATCTTACTTATTATAAATGAAGGAATAATTAACATCGTAAAACAGAATAATAATACTGAAATATTTAAAATTAATAAAGTCATTAAATTAAAATCGAATGGGAGTTCAGAAACATAATAAGTATCAGGGTCAAGCTTTATAAATCCTGTATAATTTTGAATAAAAATTAAACCAAGTGCAATAAAATTACCTATAACAAGACCCAAACTTATCAAATATGCACCATTAATTAAAAAAATAGTCCTCATGCTTTTGTTAGAACTTCCTAAAGTTTTTAAAACACCTATTATTGAAGTTTTTTCCAAAACAGTTACAAGTAATGCTGTAATCATATTAATTCCACCTACCAAAATCATAATGATAATTATCAAAAGAACATTAATATCAAATAATGCCATC
>Ga0228659_1000101_pt1 | contig 20141 bp, 16 predicted proteins | sample 73DmetaG_FD_182740 | JGI IMG/M metagenome (GOLD analysis project Ga0228659, IMG submission 182740) | Seawater microbial communities from Monterey Bay, California, United States - 73D | ecosystem: Environmental > Aquatic > Marine > Coastal | place: USA: California | collected 2016-11-16 | reverse complement strand
AAACTCAGCAACCAGTGGCGGCATGATATTGGGCAAAATTTCGCGGCGCATAATCCATCCAATACCTTCGCCCCGCAGGCGGGCGGCTTCAACATAATCCATAACCACAACATTAATGGCCACAGCACGGGTTAAACGGAACACACGCGTGCTGTCTAGAACGGCGATTATTATTATAAGGTTAATTACGGTTGAGCCAAAAATTGACAGCAGAACCAGCGCAAAAATAAGACTGGGGATGGCCATTAAAACATCCACTGTCCGGCTTAGAAACTGATCTAGCCAGGACCGGTTTATGGCCGCTGCAAGCCCAAGAGCACCACCGATGAGAAATGCTAATAATGTCGTTGCAACTGCAATGCCAACAGTATTGCGAGCACCATATATCATCCGCGAGAAAATATCGCGCCCAATTTGATCTGTGCCGAAGATAAACTCAGAACTCCAAGGCGCATAGGGCACTGGGAACACTTCTGCTTCGCCATAGGGTGCCAGGAGCGGCGCAAAGATGGCGACAATAGCGTAGATAAGAATGACAGACATCCCAAAGCGGGCGGTCATCGGTGATTTCTTTAAATCCAGCTTTATTCTTGTCCAAAGAGTACGGCGTTCTTGAAAAGCGCCGACTTCGCCAAGTGCAGAATAGGTTTCAGGGTCTTGTGTCATTTCGGGTGCAGAAGCCTCGGGTTTGTTATGATGCCAATGATATCGGCTGTCAGATTAAGCAGGATATAGGTCATTGCAAAAATCAGGGCGCAGCCTTGCACGACCGGAATATCCCGACTTGTCACGGCATCCACCATCAGTTGACCGACGCCCGGATAGACAAACACAACCTCTACCACCACAACGCCAACCACCAGATAGGCAAGGTTAAACGCAATCACAGTTGCAATTGGTGCCCAGGCATTGGGCAGCGCGTGTTTGATGATGACTTCTGTTTGGGATGCGCCAGACAGACGCGCCATTTGGATATAAGGGCTGGCCAGCAAATTGATAATAGCGGCCCTGGTCATCCGCATCATATGCGCAACAATCACAAGCGTGAGCGTCATAGCCGGCAGGGCGGCTTTAAACATTCGCTCTGCAAGCGGTGTCGCCGCATCAACGTTTGCCAGAGATGGAAACACCGGCCAGAGCGAAGCGAGCAAAAGGATAAGGATATAAGCGACAAAGAATTCCGGAAAGGAAATCGTTGTTAGCGTCGCCGTGTTGACGGTGCGATCATAAATCGAATTGCGGTAAAGCGCGCTGGTTATTCCCAGCGCAAGGGCGATAGGAACCGCGATAATCGCTGTCATAGAAGCCAAAAACAGAGTGTTCCACAACCGTGGAGCTATAAGATCTACGACGGGGCGGGAGCGGTCTATCCCAGACGCATTGCGGCCAGAAAATGAGGTGCCGAGGTCACCTTGCACAACGTTACCTATCCACTGTGCATATCGCATATATGCCGGCTCATCCAGCCCAAGTTCACGGCGAAATGCAGCCACCGTTTCTTTGGTTGCAGCCTGTCCAAGTACCGCTTCACCAAAGTCTCCGGGTAACATTTCTATGGCCGAAAAAATAATGATTGAGACGATAAATAGTGTGGCAAGCCCCAAGCCTAAACGCTCAAGAACCGTTCTAAATACAGGATGCAAGGGAAATCACCGCTCTGTTAGATTAAGGTATTGTACAGGCCAACAGGGGTCGGCCTGTACAAATGTTATTGCGAAGTTAGCCTTCGACCCACCAACGCTCGGCGGCTTTTGCACCATCAAGATCCCAGTTGGCTGCCCTTTCTTCTGGTTGTCCAATTCTTTTGTTCACGGCTGAGATATAGTTGGCAAACATTGGAACCAATGCGCCGCCATCATCATTAACCAGTGCCTGGGCTTCGTAATATTGCTCGCGACGTTTTGATGTGTCGAGCTCTTTACGTGCTGCTTGAACCAATTCGTTGAACCGAGCAGATGAATCAGTGCCCTTCCAGGCTGTATCATTCCATTCGGTGTCGTTGGTGTAAGCGGCTGAGAACATCCAGTCTTCGGTCGGACGGCCGCCCCAATAGCAAGCGCACCAGCCTTTTTTGTTCCACACGTTTGACCAGTACCCATCAGATGGCTCACGTACCACTTCCACGTTGATACCCGCTTCAGCTGCTGAGTTCGCAATCAACTGGGCCGCATCAACCGCGCCTGCGAATGCTGCATCAGCTGCAGACAGCTGAATCGCACCCGAGTGGCCAGATTTCTTGTAGTGGAAGGCCGCTTTGTCTGCGTCAAACTCCCGTTGTGGTAGATCACCATTATGATAGGGGTTCGCAGTCGAGATCGGATGGTCATTGCCCAAGGCACCATGTCCGAGAAGGATTTTGTCAACCAATTCCTGACGTTTTACAGCATGTTTAAGCGCCATACGCAGGTCATAGTTATCAAACGGCGCAACATCTAACCGCATTGGGAAGGTATAGTGCAATGTGCCGGTGCTTTCTTGAACATTAAGATTTGGCACACGCTCCATCAGGTTAACTGTTTTGGGATCAACCCTGTCGATGATATCTACGTCGCCGTTCATCGCAGCATTCTGCCGCGCTGTCACATCAATCAACGACAGAATTTCGATTGAGTCTGCGTGGCCTGCGCCTTCTTTCCAGTAATTTGGAAACTTGGTGAATTTTGCCGCAACGCCAGGCTCAAAGCTGTCCAGAACAAATCCGCCAGTTCCGATCCCTGAACTCCAATCCATTGTGCCATCACCATTGGATGGGCGTATTGAGAAGTGGTAATCTGATACAATGAACGGGAAGTCAGCATTGCCATCAGCAAGAGCAAACACAACGGTGTCGCCGTCAATTGAGATTTCATTGACCGCGGTTAGCAATCCTTTGGCTGCGGATGTTGAATCTTCACCACGGTGATGGTTGAAGCTGTCTACAACATCTTGCGGCGTAAGGGTCTTGCCATTGTGGAACTCTACGCCTGAGCGGATCTTAAACCGCCAAGTGGCAGCATCGGCCGAGGCTTCATAGCTTTCAGCAAGTTCAGGGCGAAGTTGTCCGTTTGGACCCACTTCAGTAAGGTGGTTTGAAAAGGCATATCCTACATTTTGACTCCAAGCATTCTCATAGGTGGCTGGGTCCAGTGTGTCTGTTGTTGAGCCGTGGCCCATGCCGAACCGCATCATCCCACCTTTTTTCGGTGTTGCGGCGAAAGCTTGTGTCGCCAGACCCAAGGCTGCTGGAACAGCAACACCGGCTGCGAGTGCAGATGTCATAAACTGCCGCCGGTCGATAAGACCCCGCATAAGCAAGGATTGTTGCTGTTTTACAAATTTATCAGTCATGTTTTCCCCCTGATTGGAAATTTATTTTTTGTCTTCGTTATGACCTAAGCGGAGGTTATGAGTTTCTGCAAATCTAAAAATTTGACCTATTTGTTCAATAATTTTAAACAACTCCATGCGATTTTGGTCTTTAGACAGCTTGAGAATATTCTTCACCGTGGCTGGTGAAGCATTGCACATGTCAAAAGGAGCAGTCAGTTACCAGATATCCAAATTAGAGGGCGAGCTCAGCTTTCCGCTGTTCGAACGCCGCCATACCCACATCCGGCTGACCCCTCAGGGAGAGATACTGTGGGGGGCTGCAAAACGCCGCTTTGGGCAGCTTGAAACAGTGATTTCCAATTTGCGCGGTGGACTGGATGAAACGCTTTGCGTGGGGGCACACAGCATTTTCATATCGCGCTGACTTGGGCCACAGCTTTCGAACTTTACAAAAAATCATCCAGATATTGCGCTTAAGGTCGAGCCGATCAATACCAAGCCCGATTTGCAAAATCCAATTTTGGACAAGACTGTGTTCTGGTGTGACGCCGAGACAAGCAAACGTCAGGGGACTTGTCTATATCCATCCCGAGATGTTCCGATTGCCGACCTTAAACTAACTAAGAGGGTTCAAGAAATTGGGCTGGAACAAATCGTCACCGAGTCTCCGCTTTTACCCGAGGCACCCGGCATGAACTTACCGGGGTTGACTTGCTCTAAACAATAAGCCTTTGCACTTTCCTTATGCCAACAGTTGCCTTTTAGCGGTTGCATCCGTCAAAGGTATCGCTCAGCTTGATGAGCAAGCTACGTCCGCGATTGATGCTAATTTACGGGTGCCTATTTTCGGGATATTGTCTGAAGGCTATGATTGTTGCTTCGTTCCTTCAAAAAGCAGAAGTCTGTCTTCAGGAGCAAATGTTTTGAGACGTAGCTCAAAAGTCAGCCTTTTTTCTGATCCAAACAACTTTTTGGTTTGTGATGGTTACGCTTAGCCTGAAACCATGATCTACGCAATCAGCCCAGTCTGTTCCATGGGAACTGATGGCAGACCCTGTAAGATTTGGCTTAGGATGTAAGCTGATCATCCAGCCATTCCAGAAAGGCGCGAGTAGCCGCTGTCTGCTCCTTTTCCCATGGCTGGTTCACGAAATACCGTTCCCGCATCTTGATCTGACCGTCATAGGGCCGAACAAGATGCCCAGCCGCTGACGCGGTCTCGAACAAGCTGGTGTGCGCCAGTGCCATGCCCACGCCATTGATTGCAGCATTAAGGGAAATCACCACGGTCGAGGAAATGTTGACGGGTCTGAGCACAGGGCCCGAATGTTTGGAGCCATGCCAGGTTTCCCAATTCGCGGTCGTGCTAGCGCTCTCGAATAAAGGGACACCATCAAGGCCCCCTGATGCCACCAATGCCGGTGAACAGACCGGGAAGAAGTATTCATCCCGCAGAGGCCGATAGTTTTTTTGGGATCGCGTAACGAGATTGACGATTTCGATCGCAAAATTGGAAGGTCGTTCCTCTGTATCAGAGATATGGGGCAGGATGTTCAGCCGTATCCATGGGTGGCGTTGATATAGGCTATCCAATCGTGGAATCAACCAGAATAGGGTGAAGGCCATGTTAACACGCAGTGTCAGTGATTTGCCGCGATCTGGATCAAAAACCGACCGTGTTCCAACACGCAGTAGGTCAAAGGCCTCTTGCACGAAATAGACATAGTCGTGGCCGGCAGTCGTAAGGCATTTTCTGCGACCATCACGCATAAACAGGTTTTGTTGTAGATGTGCCTCTAGAAGTCGGATCTGATGCGACACAGCTGGCTGGGTGATGTTAAGCTCTTTTGCCGCGGCGGTGTATGACCCTAACCGGGCGCAGGCCTCGAAACTGCGCAACCAATTTAGCGGTGGCAATCCTTGGCTGTATTGCGTCATGTCATGATCCAATTACATTACTTTAAATTATGAATATACTTAGAATTTATCATTTTTCAATCACCAAATTATACTCCATTGTGTCTGTGACTTATTCGTAGGGAGGTGGCACTTATGCTGATAACAGCAAATACGCGCACCACTTCAATTTTTGAATTTAGTGAGGAGAGATTATGGCGCTAGATTTCGCTGCTTACTTAAAGCAATACGAAGAAAGTGGATATGTATCCCCTGTTCCTTTTTTGAGCGAAGAGACGGCAAACCTCCATCGCAATAGACTTGAAAAAATCGAAGAGCAAATCGGCTCTTTGCACTATCGTTCCAAAGCACACACCTTCATGACATCTGCTTTGGAATTGGCGACATTGCCCTCGGTTCTGGATATGGTGGAACAGATGATAGGTCCCAACATCCTACTCTACAACGTTACCTATATTATCAAAGAGCCACACACTCTAAGCCACGTCAGCTGGCATCAGGACCTTACTTATTGGGGTTTGAGCCACGATGATCAAGTTAGCATGTGGCTGGCACTTTCTCCGGCTACGGCACAAAGTGGGTGCATGAAGATGATACCGGGCAGTCATAAAATGGGTAAGGTCGAGCATTCCGCGACCGAAGACGATACTAATGTTCTACTGCAGGGTCAGACAGTCAAATCTGTAGATGAAGACCAATCTGAACTTTGTCCTTTGCGCCCAGGTGAGGCTACCTTCCATCACGGCTGGACGCTCCATGCGTCAATGCCCAACAAGTCCGAAGACCGTCGCATTGGATTGAATGTCCAATATTTGGCAACCCATGTCCGACAAACTAAGCATGACCATGACAGTGCAATATTGGTGCGCGGAGAAGATGCTTATCAGCACTTTAGAACCGACATACCTGCCTCATCAGACCTTGATCCTGATTCTATGGAACGTCAGGCAGAACTCGAGCGCATGTACGTAGAAACAGCTGGAAGGGCATAGAGTTTCTCGTCTGCGGCACTGTAAGCTTGTATACAAAAGGAACAGTCCAATGAATAAGAAAGTTAACTTTACTTCAATGAAGGATGGCACGGCCACAGAATATGCGCTCTTAGCCAAGCTAGAAAAACCTTTTCTTGCTTTGACTGCAGATCGGGTCCTGACCGAATTGCGCAAGGCTGGTGAAACCACACTTGAGGGATATAGAATCACCCGCCTGGACCACGGGTTGCAATCTGGCACGCGCGCGCTCCGCGATGGTGCTGATATAGACTGGGTGGTTGGCGCACTTTTGCATGATATCGGTGACGGGCTAGCGCCACAGAATCATGATCGCATGTCAGCAGAAGTTATCCGACCATTTGTGCGATGGGACGTTGCCTGGACCGTTGAACATCATGGCATTTTTCAGATGCTGTATTACGCCCACCATTATGGCTGGGACAAAGACGCGCGCGATCAATTCCGAGATCATCCACTTTTTGATTCTTGTGCTGAATTTTGTGAACGGTGGGATCAATCCAGTTTTGATCCAGACTATCCTATGGAACCACTCGAGACCTTTGTGCCCATGGTTCGAGAGGTTTTTAGCCGCAAAGCCCACGATGAGAGCGTCATCCGTGAGGGGTATGTTTCGCCTCTTACCCCAGATGATCATACTCCATCGTGTCCATAACATTTTCGCGAGGAGGTTGCACTTATGCTGATGACAGAAAATACACTCGCTATTGATGGAGCGAATATAGGACACTGGCAGGAACGCGTAGATTTAGCAGCCGCACTGCGTTGGACTGCGCGGCTGAACATGCACGAAGCGGTCGTAAACCATTTTAGCTTGGCGACCAATGATGAGGGAACACAGTTCCTTATGAACCCGGTTGGCAAGCACTTCTCGCGGGTTTGCGCTTCAGACCTGATGCTGCTCGATGCGCAGGACACTGAAACCATGAGCGCACCGAATGCTCCGGACCCAGCTGCATGGGGTTTGCATGGCGCGCTACATCGGCTTTGCCCACAAGCGAAATGCGCAATGCACGCTCATCCAATCTGGTCAACAGTGTTAGCCAGTTTGAAAGATAGTCGACTTTTGCCAGTCGATCAAAATACCGCTACCTTCTTTGATCGCTATGTCATTGATGATGGTTTCGGCGGCCTTGTCACCGGAGATGAGGGAGAACGATGCGCATCGCTGATGTCTGACACGAAAAAGAAAATTATGATCATGGGAAACCACGGCATCCTTGTGGTTGGTGATACCGTAGCAGAGACCTTCAATCGTCTCTATTATTTTGAACGCGCCGCAGAAACATACATCCGAGCTCTTCAAACGGGTCAAAGACTAAGGGTCATGAGCGATGATTTAGCTGAGAAGACTGCAGTTGAGATGGAAGAATATCCGCATTTGGCGGTGTCGTATCTGGAAGAGATCAAGGCAATCCTCAACGATGAAAACTCAAATTACGCAAGCTGAGGAGATTTATAGTGACTCATGATTTTCCAACCAATGCAGCGTCATCTGGCGTAAAATTGGATAAAAAAAAGTTGAAATCGATTGCCTCCCGATCTGATAAACCGGGTGTAATATATATATTACAATGGCTTATCGCGCTGGCCTTGACCGGCAGTCTGGTTTGGATGTCCCTTGGAACATGGTGGGTTTGGTTGGCCATGTTTGTGCATGGAGTTTTGCTGACTGTTCCCGCTTATTCCTTGAGCCACGAGACCGCGCACGGCACTGCATTCAGAACACGATGGTTGAACGAAGCAGTACTGTGGGTATCTTCGCTGATATATCTAGAAGAACCGCTACACCGACGCTACACCCACACCTCACATCATACCTTCACATGGTGGCCTGAGAAGGACGCACAGTTCCCTTTCGATACACCAATAGGTCTGAAGGGATGGATTACAGAGATCACCGGCTTTGGTTTGCTGCGCTTTCATGTGCATGTGTTCTGGCTGCTGGCTACAAAGAAATATACTGACATGATGCGCAACTGCTCGCCAGAGCAAGAGTTCTCAAAGATGACTCGCAACGCACGCATCATGCTGGCCCTTTACGCCGTGATCGGAGCGGCACCCTTCTTTGGCATTTGGTGGCCGATCTGGTTGGTTGTTCTGCCCCGTATTTTTGGTGCACCGGTCATGCTTCTATTCGGTCTGATCCAGCATGCCGAACTACAAGAAAACTCCCCGTCGATTCTTGAAAGCACACGGTCCTTTCGCACCAACTGGCTGGCGAAGTTTCTTTACATGAACATGAACAACCACATGGAGCATCACCTTTACCCTCAGGTCCCGTTCCATGCTTTGCCTCGACTGGCCGATGCCGTGAAAGAGCAGGTGCCGCAACCCGACTCCGGGTTTTTCCGTACCAACTGGGAGATTTTTGTGGTCACCCTCCGCCGCTCGCTTGGCCTGTCGACCAGGGCGCCCAGCATCAGGCAAGCCCCGCATATGATCACTCAAGGTGGCCCAGTGAAGCCAATTGCAAAAAGGACAATGTAATCGATGAAACGTATCTATGATTTCAGCCGTAAACCTGCGGTCCGCAATTACACCATTGCCGATCTACAAATGCTAAAAGGCTCGGGTTGCAAACTTTCTATCGCAAATCCGTCCAACAAAGACGAAGTCCAGGCTTGCGTCGAGGCAGGAATTGACCTGTTTTCTGTCGGCACCGATCAGATTGAAGATGTACGCAGCATCGCACCAACACATTTCACTAGCGTTGCCAATACCTGGGCGCAATTGGGTTCAAATGATGAACTCCTCGCCGACGCCTTCGACGCAATGAGACGCGGCGCTGACCTATATTACACCCTGCGATCATTTGAAGCGATGGAGATGATGGCCCGCGAGGGCATACCGGTGCAGAGCCATATCGGGTTGATCCCGACCTTCAGCCACTATTGCGGAGGCCTGCGCGGGTGGGGCCGCAAAGCTGGTGAGGCATTGAAAATCTATGAGACGTTAAAGCGTATGGAGGATGTGGGCGTAATCGCTGTTGAGGCCGAATGCATTGCCAAAGAGGTTCTGGAAGCCGTAAACAATAGGACATCGATTGTAACCTTCTCTCTAGGATCAGGCATGGCGGGCGATGTAATCATGTCCTTCGTGGCCGATATCTGTGGTGAAGCCAGCGAAGAGGATAAACCGCCAAAGCACGCCTATGCCTTTGGCCATGTGGGACGTTTGCACAAACAGATCCATGACGAGCGTGTTGCCGCCCTTGGCAAATTCCATAGCGAAGTAACCGCAGGTAACTTCCCGTATCCGCAAACCAATATTTCGATGTATGACGGTGAGAATGAGAAGTTTCTTGAAGCCCTCGATAAATGGAGCCCGACACACCAATGACCCAATGGATTGACGCTTGTGAAACCACAGATATCGACGAAGAAGATTTGATTGCTTGGGAGCACAATGGCCATAGCTATGCGATCTACAACACAAAAAAAGGGTTCTTTGCCAGTGATGTAATGTGCACGCATGAAGAGGAAAGCCTGGAACAGGGCCTTGTAGTTGACTGCGTGATCGAATGCCCGCTGCATGGTGGTCGGTTCGATATCTGCACGGGCAAGGCTTTGTCGGCACCAGTTTTTGTAGATTTGAAAACCTATCCAGTAAAGGTCGAGGGCAATCGGGTTTTTGTTCAAGTGGCATGAGCTGCTCCGGCTTGGATGGCCAGAATAGGTTAATTGTTTAGATACTAGCCAAAGCGAATGACCCCTAAATGGGAGAAATCGATGAAAACACTGACGGTGATTTATTTTAAGCCTAATCCTGAACATTTAGATGAATATGTGGAGCGGCACTGTCATGTGTGCACGGCTCCTTATTTGCAAGGATTAATTTGAGTGACTTTGATGGTTGCAGGTCGCGGTTATGTGTTCGACCTTTTGATGCGGTTGATGTTACCGCTGGCCTTGATGAAGTCCGCACGTTAGGTCCCAATCAGACTAGCGAGCTTGTGAGCCCAGACAGTGCCTCGGGGTGTCCTAACTTCAGTTCCTTTTGATCATCATCACCTACTTCTGCCCTTGCATTCGGTTGCGGCGATATTAGGCGCCGGTTGTATCTGCTGCGCTCAAAACGCAGGTGTGGCCTTGTAGCTTTCTCCTTTCGAGAGCAATGCCCAAGCGGCGCGCGCAGTCTTATTGGCAATGGCCACGCTCACAACTCGGGTTGGTTTGCGCTCTAATAGCGAGCGCTCCCAAGTGCCCGTTCGGCTGTCAATGGTTGGTGCCCGTCGCGTGACGGAGTTAGCGCCAATAACAAGTAACCGACGCAAATAACCGTTACCCATCTTCGATATATGTCCAAGTCGATCCTTACCTCCCGAAGAGTTCTGTCGAGGCACAAGGCCAAGATAAGCTGCAAACTGTCGGCCAGATTTGAAGACAGTCGGATCAGGCACGCTCGCGGCCAGCGCAGTCGCCGTGATAAGGCCAATACCCGGGATGGTCTCAAGCCGCTGGCTCGCAGCGTTTTGTCGATGCCACGCCAAAAGCTGGCGCTCAATTCTGCGGACTTCTTGTTCCAAACTGTCAAGTTGAGATGCCAAGGACAAAAGGGCACATACACCTATCTGCGGCACTGCGTGCGTGTCATCATTACGAAGGCTAATGACCAGTTCAGAAACTTTTCGAGCCCCCTGAGCTGCAATGATCCCAAACTCTGCGCAATGTGCACGGACCGCATTTAGGATCATGGTACGCTGCCGCATCAACAGATCGCGAGACCGGTGCAGCCGCCATTGGTTCAAGACACAGTGGTTTCTCCAGAGCAAACGAAGCAGTAAAAACACACTTTTTTGCACACCTAATTAATTATTATATAACATGTTGTAATTGAATATTAATCTAATGCCATCGCTACTGAAAATCCTCGTGTCGGTGGTTCAAATCCGCCCCCGGGCACCACATAAATAAGGAAAATATACTAAATAAAGCAGTCACTTTGTGTAAATCACCCATCCATTGTGAACCGTGCTCATCAATGATTGATGCAGATTTTACATTCACGTTTCCAGTCCAGACGCCTGAGATTATCTCGCCAGTTTTAAATTGAAGTGTACCTTCGCCCTCACGTTTGAAAGCAACCGTATCACTATTTTCTTTCTTTTAAGATCTACTGTCAAAAACAAGTTTTGGCATTGGTGGGGGCGGAGCATTTACGTCTAAGCCGTGTACATCTTTTGCAAAATCCGCAAAATCCGCAGGCATATCTTGCATTATAGTTGCAAAACTTGCCTCAGGATCATCACCCTCGAAAGTTAATATTACAAAATCGCCTGCAGGTGTTTCTTGCAGAAAGGATCGTTCGTGAACTCCCGCATTTTCTCTTGATGCTGCAAAATTTGGATCATTAGTTACTTGATCCATCATTGCTTGCCATTTTTCTTTTTTACCGGCCAGTATGGGCATACAGATTGCGAGCATTGCCATGTATGTTTCCTTCTCATTTTGAGTTGATCGCTTTTAAAAAACTGCGTTACAATTAAGTAAGTGGCAAGGCTGACCTAGCGTAATTAAACGCTTACCGGCGCTGCAATAAAAAGTCATTCGCGCCCGTGCGCGGCTTGCCACTAAGGTAAATGACCTAGCGTAAATTTGGTGCAAAAACTTTCATTCTTAGAAAATGGTTGATAAACGAAGGAAGTTTATCGATATCTAACGGTCTATCGACTGGCTTGGCAAAGATTTTTTAGGAGTATTTAAAAGATGTCTACAGCGAACGCTTTAGGAGATTTACTATCGACCTTACTTCTTAGACGACCGTTTCAAAGGGGTGGTAGTAAAGAAGGGTCAATATCGAAGTTATGTCTCTCTTTGCTATCAGAAGTAACTGAGGTGTCCGGCTTGCAACTGGCCGGTGTGATCCTCGAAAAATATCATGAACTCGACGAAAAAGGACGCCTGGACTTCTTTTCCTTTCTAAACAAAGACCTCGATATAGATCCTGATTTATTGGTGGATCTTGCGCAAAAATATCAAGAAACACAATCACCTGAAATATTTAAAAGGCTTTCAGAGGCGTCTGAACCAAGACGTAAGGAGTTATTTAGAAGACTCAATCATGCTCCAGGTGCAACAGCTGATTTGGTCAAAATGAGAGAGCAATTATTGTCCTTGCTTAGGGAGAATCCATCTTACGCCCGTACAGATTTTGATTTTATTCACCTTCTTAGAAGCTGGTTCAACCGTGGATTTTTAGTCTTGAGACAAATCACTTGGGATACGTCAGCATCAATTTTGGAAAAGATAGTTGAATATGAGGCTGTTCATGAAATAAAAAATTTGGAAGATCTTCGTCGCCGCCTTTTGCCAAAGGACCGCCGCTGCTTTGCTTTTTTTCATCCATCAATGCCTGACGATCCATTAATTTTTGTTGAAGTTGCATTGACTAACGGCGTGGCAACCTCGATTCAGAAGGTATTATCCGAGTCACGGGAGGAGATAGATCTTCAAGGTGCTAATTCTGCCATTTTCTACTCAATTTCTAATTGTCAGGAAGGTCTATCGGGTATCTCTTTTGGAAACTCACTTATTAAACAAGTTGCACAAGACCTATCTCGGGAAATGCCACATTTAAAAACGTTTGTAACCCTTTCCCCGATACCTGGTCTCACAAAGTGGATAAAAGACGAGGGGCTCGAAAAACTTGTAGAAGACCAAGGTATGTTAAAGCAAATTACTGCTCATTATCTAGTAGAGGTGAAAGGAAAAAATAGACGTCCCATTGACCCAGTTGCTAAGTTTCATCTTGGAAACGGTGCTATCATTCATCAGATTAATATAGATGCAGATCTCTCTGAAAAGGGATTGCTACAGTCGAAAGGAGTGATGGTTAATTATCTTTATGACCTTTCAAAAATATCTCAAAATGTTGAATTATTCTCTAAAGAAGGAGAAATTTCTGCAAACACTACTATTAAATCTTTATCCCGCCAAGCGGGACGTAATATTATGCAAAAAGGGAAAGCAAAAGAGTTAAGTCAGTAATCCCTGTAACAAAATCAACTTAAAGTATAATGTTCAACAAGTCGTGAAAACGACTTGACTATGTAATCACACTGAGGGAAACCCTCTTCTTAAATGGAGCCCGAACGTCACCCATGGAAAGTACAAAAACCCTGTTAAATGACGTTTTTGGGTTTAATAATTTTCGACCTGGTCAAGGCGAAATTATTGATGCTGTGACAAGCGGTGAGAATGTCTTAGCAATCATGCCTACCGGAGGTGGAAAATCTTTATGCTTTCAGTTACCTGCTCTTCTAAATGACGGCCTAACAGTCGTTATTTCTCCCCTTATTGCACTAATGCGTGACCAGGTACGTGGTTTACAAGCAGCTGGAGTGGCAGCTGGTGCAATTACCTCAGGCAATACGCAAGAAGAGACAGACACGGTTTTTTCACAGATTGGTTCTGGCGATCTAAAGCTTCTCTATGTGGCTCCTGAGCGTTTGAATTCGAGTAGGATACAAAATATTCTGAGAAAATCTAATGTTAATTCTATAGCTGTGGATGAGGCTCATTGTGTAAGTCAATGGGGACATGACTTTAGACCAGATTATCTAAACATTGGTAAATTACGGCGTAGCTTGGGTGTTCCATTAAGTGCATTTACTGCGACTGCAGATAACGATACCCAACAAGAAATAATTGAGCGGCTTTTTGACGGTGTTACACCAAAAACATTTTTGCGAGGTTTTGATAGGCCTAATATTTTCCTTAGCTTCGTACCTAAAGATAAACCTCGGCGCCAGATCATGGATTTTGTGCAACAGCGCAAGGGTCAATCGGGTATTGTTTACTGTGGTACCAGGGCCAAAACGGAAACGCTATCTCAAGCACTCAAAGATGCTGGATACATTTCATGTTACTATCATGGTGGCATGGCTTCGGATGATCGAAGAGTTGTTGAAAGCCGCTTTGCTATTGAAGAAAGTCTGATTGTTGTTGCAACTTTAGCGTTTGGTATGGGAGTGGATAAGCCTGATATAAGATGGGTCGTACATGCAGACTTACCTAAATCAATTGAAAGCTACTATCAGGAAATTGGACGAGCTGGAAGAGATGGTGGTCGAGCAGAAACTCTAACACTCTATGGAGCAGATGATATTCGTTTTCGGCGTAACCAGATAGATGAAGGTCTTGCCCCCGCTCCGCGAAAGTCCGCTGATCATGGTCGTCTTAATGCACTTTTAGGTTTAGCTGAAGCTCTAAAGTGCCGGCGCCTTAACCTTTTAGGGTACTTTGGTGAAAGTGATATAAAATGTGGAAATTGTGACTTGTGTGACAGTCCACCTGAAACATTCGATGGTACTCAGCCAGTTCGTAAAGCCTTATCCGCAATACTGCGCACTGACCAATATTTTGGTGCAGGACATTTAATTGATATTTTGCTAGGTAATTTCACTGAAAAGATTGGTAGTCATGGACATGAAAATTTACCTACCTTTGGGATTGGAAAAGAATTAAGTCGAGTAAAATGGCAAGCTATTTTTAGACAAATGATGGGCCACGATCTTATCCGTCCCGACGCCGAAAGGTATGGAGCATTGAGAATGACTGAAAAAGCGCTACCAATTTTACGTGGTGAGCAAAACATAACTTTGCGTTTGGATACAATCAATTCAGCAAAAGGGAACCCTTCTGTTAAAACATTAATAAGTGATGAGCATGCTCCAATGCTTACTGCGCTTAAAGCCAAGCGACGCGTATTAGCAGAGGCTGCAGGAGTGCCAGCTTATATTATATTCAACGATAAGACTCTAATTGATATGGCTCAAAGGCGCCCGCTGAACCTTGATGAAATGTCTCAAATTAATGGTGTTGGTACAAAAAAATTAGAGAATTTTGGGAATATTTTTTTAGCAGTTATCAATGGTGAAGTCGATCACATGCATCCAAGGCGGAGAAAACTTGCCGGCGCTCAGGAAGGGGCCTTGTATGACTCACTTGTGAAGGTTCAATCCAAGTTATCACGAGGAGCGATTGGCGTAGATAAACCGCTGAGTTGCTCAGCATCTCTACTTTCGAAAATTGCAAAGCTTAAACCCAGAAGTTTGAATGAGATGTCTAAGATAATTGGGCCCCAAAAGACAGATCGTTTTGGAGCGGCATTTTTGGATATTTTGGCAGATGTGACCTAGATTGTTAATTATTGAGAAAAAATTAGCAATTAATACCTTATAATGATTAGTCACTTCTTATACTTAAGTAATGATGAAAAATTGACCAAAATAGATTTTATTCTGACGACTCTAGAACATTCTTGAAGAACTTATTTATTTAATAATAAGATTAAAATGAGATTTGGGAGTATTTGAAATGAAATCACAATACCGAGTGGTCGTTATAGGCGGTGGAGTGGTTGGTGCGTCTGTTTTGTACCATCTTGCTAAAATGGGTTGGAAAGATGTTGTCATGCTCGAGCGCCGAAGACTTGCTTCTGGGTCTAGTTGGCATGCTGCAGGAGGGGTTCATACACTTAATGCAGACCCGAACATGGCAGCTCTTCAAGCCTATACAATTGATCTTTTACCTAAGATTGAAAAAGAATCGGGTCAAAATGTTGGCTTTCACATGACTGGTGGTCTGACCTTGGCAGGAACACCAGAAAGGTGGGAGTGGCTTCAATCGAACTATCGCATTTTTCAGTCTATTGGTATCAATGACTGTGAACTGCTTACTCCAGAGGAAGCTAAAAAACGCTGCCCAATTATGTCTGTTGATGGCGTTTTGGGTGCAATGTGGGCCGATAGAGAAGGTTACATCGACACCACAGGAACGGTACAAGCGTATGCTACAGCTGCTAAAAAGCGGGGAGCCGAATATTATGAAGAAGTAAAAGTTGATAGTCTTCACCAAACATCAGATGGTTGGATAGTTAAGACAGAAAAAGGTGATATTAAGTGTGAGCATGTCGTAAATGCTGCTGGCCTTTGGGCGAAGCAAGTGGGGCGAATGGCGGGTGTTGAGCTCCCAGTTAGCCCCCTAAAGCACCATTACCTAATTACGGACAGTATTCCAGAAGTAGCAAGCAGTGATTTTGAGATGCCAATGACGGTTGACCTCGAAGGCTTCACTTATATGCGTCAAGATCAAAATGGGGTATTGGTTGGGATTTATGAAATTGATCATGAACACTGGGCAATGGACGGTGCACCTTGGGATTACGGAGAAGAATTATTTCAAGAACAACTTCATAGAATTGAGAATGAATTAATGCTTGGGTTCCAACGTTATCCATCTATTGAGAATGTAGGAATAAAGACCTGGGTTAATGGGGCTTTTACCTTTTCCCCCGATGGCAATCCATTGGTGGGTCCAGTCCCCGGTAAGAAAGGTTATTGGTCAGCATGTGCTGTTATGGCAGGTTTTTTACAAGGGGGAGGTGTAGGAAAAACACTGGCTGAATGGATGATTGAGGGGGAGCCAGAGACTGATGCATGGTCGATGGATGTAGCTCGTTATGGAAAATATGCGGAAAATAAACGATACATTCGTGAGACAACTGGGCAGTTTTATTCTAGGCGTTTTGTGATGTCATATCCGAATGAGCAGCTCCCAGCGGGACGTCAAATGAAGATGGCACCGGCCCATGATGCGATGACGCAGGCTGGATGTAGGTGGGGCGTTTCATGGGATTTGGAGGTGCCACTATATTTTGCACCATCTGACGAATTTGAAGAAAAATTAACGTTAAAGCGTTCTAACGCTCATGAGATTATTGCTGAAGAATGCAAGTCAATTCGAGAAGGTTTAGCATTATTAGATATTACAGGCTTTTCACGCTTCGAAGTGAAGGGTAAAAATGCAAAAGTTTGGTTAGATCAGATTTTTGCAACCAAATTACCCCAACCTGGCAGAGCTCGCCTTGCAGTTATGCTTTCGTTTTCTGGAAAGCTTAAAGGCGATTTGACATTACTGAACTGGGGCGATGGCACTTATTGGATTATGGGGAGCTATTATCTTAGAGCTTGGCATATGCGTTGGTTTAATGAGCACATGCAAGACGGTGTTAGTATTAGAGATCTCGGGGATGAAATATGTGGGTTCGCCTTAATTGGGCCAAACTCGCACTCTGTCTTACAAAGGGTTGCTGAGGAAGATGTTTCCGCTATGAGGTTTATGGATTGTAAAAAACTGGATATTGGTTTGGTTCGCTCGCGTATTGCAAGGATGAGTGTTACCGGTGAAATGGGCTTTGAGATTAACTGTAAAATGGGTGATCATATTGCTCTGCGTAGAATATTGTTAGAAGCTGGAGCTGATCAAGATATTTGCGAAGTAGGGTTTAATGCAATGCTCTCAACACGCATTGAGAAAAGTTTTGGGATTTGGTCAGCTGAGTTTACTCAAGACCGAACCCCGGCTATGACAGCAATGGACCGATGGATTGATTGGAACAAGCCAGACTTTATCGGAAAAGCAGCCTCAGTTGCCGAGCGTGATGGAAATGGGCCTGAAAAAATTCAAGTGACATTGGAAATTTCGGACGGTGATGCAGATGCGTCTGGTTATGAGCCCATTTGGTCAGAAGCAGGCGACATGATTGGTTTTGTTACTTCAGGAGCGTATGGTTATACGGTAAAGAAATCTATCGCAATGGCCCTAATTGAGCCAGCCTTAGCCTCTGTAGGTACGGAGGTAATTGTGCATATAGTAGGAGTGGAAAGAAGAGCAAAAGTAATTGCTCCTTCGCCATATGATCCAGATGGACTCGCAATGCGCAGATAGTATACGGTAATAAATTCAATTATTATAGCTTATTCCCTGTTTGAGGTTATCGAACATTAAGTTAAGATAGTAAAATGAAATTAATAATGAGGTTATGTTGCATAACTGTGTCGCCATAGTCCCATGTAGGGCTGGTTCTAAGGGTCTGCCTAATAAAAATTTTCTGATGTTAGGATCAGAGAAACTTTATAAGATAACCCTTGATCAAGCATTGCGTTCCATAAGTGAAGTTATAATTTCCAGCGATAAAAACCTAGAAAAAGAGCTTGAATGTTATAAGGTTAAGCAACATCAGCGCTCTCCAGAATTGTCAACAGATCAGTCTACTATGGCAGAGTTAATGTTAGAGTTGATAAGGCGGTATGAGTTGCAAAACTCTATGATAGTATTACTTCAACCGACGTCTCCTTTGAGACGGGATGAAGACATTTCAAAATGCATTGAAACTTTTAAGAAAAACAATTTTGATCTTGTATTTACAGTATCATCTCAAGACAGCGCTATGTTGAAATCGGGGTTTGTTCAAGGTAACAGATTTATACCCGTAGCGGAACCAGAATTCACATTTATGAATAGACAGGACCTACCAAAGCTTTTCAGGCCCAACGGTGCAGTTTATGTTTTCAATGGTGGGTGGTTTGAAAAGTCCAGTGGATTTAATTCAAACAATGTTGGTGTAGTGGAAATGCCAAACGAGAATAGTTTAGATATAGATAATCAAGATGATTTTGATCGAGTGGCTCAAATCTATAAAAAGCATTCAAAGAACTAACTTTTATTTTGTAAAGGGCGAGGTGACTTCCATCGTTTATGTGTCCACAACCATTGTCCCATATTTTTTCTTATCTGTTTTTCTAATCTATCATTAAGTACTTGGGTCATCTCATTGGGTGTAGAGGGTTTTACTGGACTTTCAAATACTAAGTCAAAATTTATGCCGTCATCATTCCTCACTACGTAGAACGTGATAAGTAATGCATCGTGTCTTAGTGCTAATTTTGCAGCAGAAGTTGCCGTGTATGCTGTATGCCCCAAAAATTTTAAAGGTTCTCCGTGGCTCATGTATTGGTCAATCAAAAGAGCGACTACGTTGCCATCCTCAAGATACCGCATCATATTCCCCATGCCTGCGCGACCTCGGGGAAATAATGGTTCAGCAATTTGCTTTATACATCTTTCATAAAAAGTATTGAAATAGGGGTTATTCATCGGTTTATAAAGAGCACCTACTGAAATTTGGTTTGTGTTAAGCACTACGCGCACAACGTCATAGTTTCCGAAATGACCAGAAACTAGGATTACGGGTTTTTTTTGTTCCTGAGCATCTTTCAGTATTTTCAAACCAGGACCAGATACTTTGGCTGACTTTGCAATGTTGGAAAACGCTTTTGGAGATAGCAATTCAAAAAGCGTGCGTCCAATATTATTAGGGACCTGGCTACAGAGCTCTTCTCGTTTTCTTTTTTCAAGATCAGGAAATATGAGGCTAAGGTTATCAATTATACGTTTACGGTTACCGGATAAAGGTGAAATTATTTTCTGATAAATTAAACCACCTAAAGCAATTTTCGTCCGATAAGGTAAAATTGATAAAATGCCTAGAAGAAACCTAACAAAGATATAGATGCTAAGATCAGAAGAAAATGATCTCTTTTTTCCTTCAATATCCAAGTTTTTATGTTTATCCGACAAGATTTTTTACCTAATTATTTTGCAGTAAACTTAGATTGGTTTTGAACTTAACAGTAATAAAATATCATTTGATAGGTCTTTTATAGCGGTCAATTTTTTTTGGAGTAGTAAACTTGCATTTTTAATTTGTTGGTCAAAATTTGTTTGTGTTATTAATTTTGCCATTTCGTCTGTTTCCAGTATCTCGGTGGAACTTTCAGAAGCCAAAAGGTCTTTAAAGTCCTCTGCAAAGTTTGCTGTCTTTGAGCCATGAAGTACTGCTGCTCCAAATTGGATGGGCTCCCACGGATTATGTCCATTAACATTGCAGTAAGTCCCACCGATTAGGGCAATGTTTGTCAAAGGTAACCATATGGCTGGAGCACCGATTTGGTTTGAAACATAAACGTCAGAAATAGGCGTAATTTCATTAAGCTCTGAAAGGATTGTACACTGTAAATCTGCTTTGGTACACTGGTCTCGTATAATCTCGGTGCGCTCG
>Ga0228659_1000083_pt1 | contig 22420 bp, 31 predicted proteins | sample 73DmetaG_FD_182740 | JGI IMG/M metagenome (GOLD analysis project Ga0228659, IMG submission 182740) | Seawater microbial communities from Monterey Bay, California, United States - 73D | ecosystem: Environmental > Aquatic > Marine > Coastal | place: USA: California | collected 2016-11-16 | reverse complement strand
AATGATTTTAGGAACTGCTGGATTAACTTCATTGATGAGCGCTTTTGCAATCCAAGCAAGAGAAAGTATTTTATTAGGAGAAAAAGTTAATGATGTGTTGGTAACAGGTGCTACGGGTGGAGTAGGAAGTGTTGCGGTCATGGCTTTAACAAAATTAGGTTATAATGTTACTGCAGTTACAGGAAAAGATTCAAAAGCTGACTATTTAAAATCATTAGGTGCTAAAAATGTTGTAAATAGAGCTGAATTTGACAAAGACCCAAGGTTAATTGATAAAGGTTTATGGGACGGTGTCGTTGATACTGTGGGTGGAAAAATTTTAGCAAATGCAATAGTTCAAACAAAACCGAATGGTATTATTGCAGTTTGTGGAAATACAAATAGCAATGAATTAAACACAAGTGTAATCCCCTTTATGTTAAGAGGAATTAAACTTTGGGGAATGGACTCTGCAAATTGTAGTATTAAAAGAAGAGAATTTATATGGTCAGAAGCCTCAAAATTAATTGATTTTGATTTACTTGAGAAATCAATTTTGACTGTTAGTTTAGAGGAATTGATTGAAACTTATCCAAAAATTTTAAAAGGTGAAATTTCTGGCAGAGTTATAGTTGATTTAAATAAATAATGGATTGGGATAAATTAAAGATTTTCCACGCAGTCGCTGAAGCAGGTAGTTTTACCAATGCAACAGTTAATTTAAATTTAAGTCAATCTGCAATTAGCCGACAAATTCAATCACTAGAACAAGATTTAAAAGTCCAACTTTTTGAAAGACATGCTAGAGGATTAACTCTTACTGAAAATGGTGAATATGTCTTTAAAACTGCACATGAAGTAATCAGCAAACTTAAAGAAGTTGAAACATCATTAGGAGATCAAAAAAATAAACCAACTGGAAAACTGACTATCACAACGGTTAGAAGTTTTGGTACCCACTGGTTAACACCAAGAATTCAAGAGTTTATGAGACTAAATCCAGAAATTGAAATTGAATTAGTTTTTGATGATAAAGAGCTAGATTTAAGTACACGTCAGGCTGATATTGGTATTTTTATGAGAAGACCAAAACAACTAAATTATATTCAAAAAAAATTGGTGGATATAAAATATTATATTTATGGATCTAATAAATATTTAGAAAAATTTGGAATGCCAAAAACAATTGCTGATTTAAATAAACATAATTTTATTTCATTTGGAAAAGGAGCGCCATCACCAGTTTATAATCCTGATTGGGCACTAAAACTTGGTATGCATGATGGTAAAAAAAGAAAAACAGTTATGAAGGTAAATAGTGTTATGGGTTTACTTTTAGCTGTAGAGTCTGGGGTAGGGTTAGCTGCTTTACCAGAGTATTTGGTGTCAAATTCAGCAAATGTAATTAAAGTATTGCCTAAATCTGAAGGACCGATTACGGAGGCTCATTTTGTTTACCCTCAATCACTTAAAAACACCGCTAGAGTTCAAGCATTTAGAAATTTCTTGTTCAGCAAAATTGGTGATTGGAAATAATAACCACCATTTATTCTCATTATAAATTAAAGACATAAAGAGCTTTACAACTGCGACAATATATGCGATTGATAATCATTCGCATTGAGAATAATTCTCATTCGCAAATTAACAATAATAATTAAGGTAATTATGAAAAAAATATCAATTTTAGCATTGATAATGACTTTATTTGCATCAGCCTTTGCTGTTGCAGCAGAAGTTAATATCTTCAATGCAAGACACTATAAAGCAGACGCTGAGCTTTATGATAAATTTACAAAAAAAACGGGAATTAAAGTAAATTTAATTAACGGAAAAGCAGGAGCTCTTGAGAAAAGAATGATCGAAGAAGGAGTAGATTCTTCTGCTGATCTTTATATTACAGCAGACGCTGGAAGATGTGGTGCTTTTGAAGCCAAAGGTATGCTTCAAGGTGGTTTATCATCTGAAACAATAAGAGCATCTGTTCCAAAAAACTTTAGAACTAATAAGTGGGTTGGAGTAGCAAAAAGAGCAAGAATTATTTATTACTCACCTGAAAGAGTAACTGGTGCAGAATTGTCTGGTTTAACTTACGAAGGTTTAGCTGATCCAAAATGGAAAGGTAGATTAGTAATAAGAAAATCAAGCAACATTTATAATAAATCTCTTGTAGCTTCATTAATTGAAAATAATGGAAAAAAAGCTACAGCTGAATGGGCAAAAGGTGTTGTTGCTAACATGGCTAGAGACTCTAAAGGAAATGATAGAGCTCAAATTATGGCAGTAGCTGCTGGAGAAGCAGATATTGCAGTAGCTAACACTTATTATTTAGCTCTTATGTTGTCTGGTAATAAAGGTGCAGAACAGCAAGCAGCTGCAAAAAAAGTTAAAGCATTTTTTCCTAATCAACAAGGTAGAGGAACACATATGAATATTAGTTGTGCTGCTTTAGTTAAAGGTGCGCCTAACAAAGCTAATGCAATTGCACTTGTTGATTATTTATTATCAGCAGAAGCTCAAGAACACTTTACAAATAATACTTTTGAGTTTCCAATGATTAACGGAGTTTCACCAAATCCATTAGTAGTAAACAATTTAGGATTAGATTTTAATCAAGATCTAACTACTAAAGTTGCTAGTTATGGAAAAAATCAAGCAGCTGCATTAGAGGTAATGACAGCAGCAGGATGGAAATAAATAAAAAGTGAAAAAGAATTTATTTAATTTTGATTTAAGTAATTCTTCTGATGAGAGTGGTTCACTTGCGGGTCAGATAACATGTGGACCATGCTCGTTAGAAGTAAAAAAAATTAAAACTAAAATAAATAATAGAAAATTGTCAGATATTAAAGACGAAGAGGTTTTAAGTATCCTTACCCCGTTTAAATATTGATGTATTTTTCTTTTTAATGATTGTGCCCAGATCTTTCTTCTTCAGGATCTTTACCCTTTCCTAAGTCATAAGTTTTGGGCACAAAAAAAGTATTGAGATGATTGAAGGATTTAAAATACCTAACGTCGAATTTAGAATTAGAGAGGGTGACACCTCAGATAATGAACAAGTTTGTGATATTGGTGGCAAGTGGACATGCAAATCTACAGACTATTTTTTTAAAGGTAAGAGAGTAATTTTATTTAGTTTACCAGGTGCTTTCACACCCACATGTTCATCTCAGCAATTACCAGGTTTTGAGAACAATGCTAACAAGCTAAAAGAGCTAGGTATAGATGAAATATATTGTTGTTCAGTTAACGACTCTTACGTAATGAACGCATGGGCTAAAAAAATGAACATATCCAATGTAAAAGTAATACCTGATGGGTCGGGACTTTTTACCAAATATATGGGCATGTTAATCTCTAAAGATCATGATGGTTTCGGTCAAAGAAGTTGGAGATACATGGCTGTAATTAATAATGGAGTTGTTGAAAAATGGTGGCAAGAACCTGGTATTAATAATTCAGGATCTGATGACGATCCATACACAGAAACAACTCCTGAAAATACTATTAATTATCTTTCTGAAACAAAGTAATCTTATACCAAAAATTTTTTTTTACATTATAAGACCATTTATGTTTAAAAATTTAAACGTGTGGTTGTTAGCATCTTTATTAGTTTCTATAGGAGTATTGATTCCAATTTTTACTGTTTTTTTTAGTTTTTTTGAGGACACCTCAAGTTATTACCAAATTCTGAAAGATACTTTTTTATTTGAATATATCTTTAACTCAGTAACATTATTAATAAGTGTTTTAATTTTAACTTTTTTAATAGGAGTTACGAGCGCTTACTTGGTTTCTTTTTACAAATTTCCTTTGAGTGATTTTTTTAAATGGGCACTAATATTATCCTTTGCTGTTCCACCATATATTTATGCATATTCATTAACTGCTTTTTTTGAAAATTATGGAACTGCTTTTACAATTTTAACAAATCTATTTGGTGAAGGAGAATATAATAGAAATATACCAAAGTTTGATGGTCTTTTTGGTGCAGTACTTTCACTTTCATTTTCATTGTATGCTTATGTATATATTCTCTCAAGAGCATCATTTTTATATCAATCACAAAATCTAATTGATCTAGGTAGAAATCTTGGTTTCTCAAAATTTAAATCTTTTCATACTTTAATATTACCAGCAGCTAGACCAGCCATTGTTGCTGGACTATCTCTTGTTGCAATGGAGACTTTAGCAGAATTTGGAGCAGTTGACTTTTTTTCTATAAATACCTTAACTACAGGAATTTATAATTCATGGATCGCATTCGATGACTTAGCTTTTTCAAATCGATTGTCATTTTTCTTACTAATTTTTATATTTGCATGTTTCATAATAGAAAATTTTTCCAGAAAGAAAGCTAAATATCATTTTAATTCAAGAGGTGGATTTAAGCAAAAAGAAAAAATTACCTTATCTGGAAATAGATCTTTTTTTGCATTTACGTTTTGTTTTATAATTTTTTTTTTAAGTTTTTTGTTTCCTTTAAGCCAAATGCTGTATTGGACAATCAAATTTCCAGAAAATCTTTTTGATATTAATATTATTTCACTTACTTTAAATACTATTTATTTAGTTACTTTATCTAGTCTCACATTAATTTTATTATCTTTAGTTTCAAATTATGGAAATAGAGTTTCAAAAAGTAAAATTTTAAATTTTTTATCAACAATATCTATTTCAGGTTATGCTATTCCAGGTATTATTTTAGCAGTAGCATTTATAACCTTTATTGCTTGGTTTGATGAAAATATTGTTAAAACTTTAGGATTTTTGTCTATTAAAAAAGTATTTATAGGTTCCGTTCTTGGTCTGGTTCTAGTTTATTTCGTGAGATTTTATTCGTTAGCTTTTAATGGAATTAAATCTGGATATGAAAAAATCAATATTTCAGTGGATGAAAGCTCATACTTACTTGGTTATTCAAAGCAAAAAACTTTTTTAAATATTCATGTACCTTTTTTAAGAAATTCACTTTTATTTGTCTTCATATTAATTTCTTTAGAAATTATAAGGGAACTGCCAATAACCCTTATTTTAAGACCATTTAATTTTGAAACATTTGCAACAACTGCCTACATATCTGCATCAGAAGATTTATTAGAAGCTGCAGCAGTCCCATCGCTTTTTTTAATTTTAATTGCAACTGTATTTATTATGTTTACATCTAAATATATTTTAAGAGAAAAATGAAAAATAATTTTTTAGAAATAAAAGGTGTTGATTTTACTATTGGTGGAAAAACTAAAGTTGAGAATGCGTCGTTTGTTATTGAAAATGAAGGAGAAACTCTATGTATTTTAGGTCCTTCTGGAATTGGTAAAACAACAATATTGAGAACTATAGCCGGTCTGGAAAAAATTGAAAAAGGTACAATTAATCTTAATGGTAAATTATTATCGTCTAAGGATCAAAATATAGAGCCTGAGAATAGAAATATTTCTTTAGCTTTTCAGGATAATAGCTTGTTTCCTCATTACACAGTTGAAAAAAACATCTTATTAGGTGCTGAAAGAAATAAAGAAAAAACTAAAAAAAAAATTACTTTTGAAGAAATAATAGATTTACTAGATATATCAAAAATTTTAAAAAAATATCCTCACGAAATTAGTGCGGGGGAGGCCCAAAGAGCATCTTTAGCAAGATCTTTGTTAACTCAACCTGATCTTTTGTTGTTAGACGAGCCGTTATCAAATGTAGATCAAAGTTTTAAAGAAGAAATTCAAGTTAGATTAAAAAAGATATTAAGTAAATTAAAAATTACAACAATCATAGTAACTCATGACTCATATGAAGCTTTTTATCTTGGTAATAAATGTGCAATTATATTAGATGGTCAAATCAAACAATTTGATGATCCTTATAATGTTTATCACTTTCCAAATTCAGTTGAAGTAGTTAATTTTTTAAATCGTGGTATTTTGATACCTGCAAAGGTTACGGGAGAAAATTCCTTAGAGAGCAAGGATCTTGGAACAATAAAGGGAAATTTTATTAAACATTATCCAAAGGGATCTGATGTCCAACTATTATTACAACCAGAGGATCTTGAGCATGATGATAAAAGTAATCTGAAACTAGAGGTAGTTGATAGAAAATTCAGAGGTACTAATTTTATTTACACTTTAAAAACTAATAGTGATTTATTAATACCAGTTTTTGTTCATTCACATCATGAACACCAACATGAAACTGACGAAAAGTTTGGAATTAAAAGACCAATTAATATTGATCATATAGTTTGCTTCTAATACATATCACTTTTAAATGAGCAATAGATCTAAGATATTTTTTAAAGGAATAGCAGACGTAAGTCCATTAATGATACCCGTAGTTCCATTTGGAATAATATTTGGGGTATTAGCAATTGATCTTGGCTTAACACCCGTAACAACAATAGCTATGTCGATTATTATTTTTGGTGGAGCATCGCAAATAATTTTTTTACAGCTTTTTTCAGCAGGCGCTTCTTCATTAATAATACTAAGTTCCGTTGGGGCAGTAAATTCAAGACACTTACTATATGGAGCAGTTTTGTCAGAGCATATGTCGGATTTTAAAATGACTTGGAAAATAATAATTTCATATTTTTTAGTCGATCAAGCATTTGCGGTAACAAATTCTTATCTAAAAAAAAGTACCGACAAAGATAAAGCTTTTCATTCATTTGGTGCAGGAGCAACTTGTTGGGTAATTTGGCAAACAACTACAATTATTGGAATATTTTTGGGCTCAATAATACCAGAGAAACTTGGATTAAGTTTTGCAGTTCCTCTAACATTTTTAGCTCTCATTGTTGATGACTTAAGAAAATTAATAAACGTTATAGTAATTATTATTTCTGGTCTGATAGCAACACTTGGGTATGAAATAATTCCTTTTAAAGCTTATGTAATAGTTGCAGCAATTAGTGGTTTAATAATTGCAACAATCCTAACAAAATTTAAAGGATTAAATAATGGTTGAGTGGTCTTTAATAATTTATTGTGGAATAATTACTTTTTTTTCAAGATATCTAATGATTGCTATTCTTAAAAAAGAGATGTTTACAGATAGAATTCGTGATGTTTTGTCGTATGTGCCCTCAGCAATTTTTCCAGCAATTATTTTTCCTGCTATTTTTTTGGATATTAACGGGGATATTTTAATTGAAAATAATCCAAAAATTTTTGCAGCCATTATTGCGATGATAATTGGTCTTGTAAGTAAAAATGTTTTAGCAACTATATTTTCTGGATTAATTTCTTATTGGTTTTTAATTTTTGTTGTATTTAGTTAGCACCTAATTGTATATTTCTACCAACGTTGCTATCCATCATTTCAGGCTTAGATAGATTAAGATTAGACATAATTTCAATATACTCATCAACATTCTTTACTTGTAATCTGGGATTAAACTTTTTTTCATTTCCAATTGTACTTACTTTTTTACCATTATAATCATGACCAGGGTAGAGAAGGGTATCTTCTGGTAATTTTAGAAGTTTATCAAAAATTGAATGATACGAATCTTTAGAACTCCCATTTTGAAAATCAGTTCTACCAGTTCCATTAATTAAAAGAGCATCACCTGAAAAAAGATATTTGTTTAATAAAAAACTATAGCTTTCTGATGTATGCCCAGGGGTATAAATTGATCTAATTTTTAGACCATCGACATTGATTAGTTCATTATCTTTTACTTTTATTTCAACCATATCAGCAGGTGTATGTTCTCCCATTATGGTAGTGCAGTTTGTAGACTGTTTTAATTTTGAGGCACCGGTAACATGATCTGCATGAATATGTGTGTCAATTACTTTTACGAGTTTAAGATCTAAATCTTTTAGTAGACCAATATAATTTTCAACATTTTCTAAAACTGGATCAATTATTACAGCTTCGCGACCTTTTGCCGAAGCTATTAAATAAGTATAAGTTGATGTTTTAGTGTCAAATACTTGTTTAAAAATCATATAATATTAATATCAAATATTTATGAATACCTCCACATTAGATTGGTCTTGCAAACATACTTGGAAGAGAAGTGCTAAGAATACCGCATGGTGTTTATTGGGATGTTCAATTGGTGATTTTGGAACTATTTTATTTTTTCAATTAACAAAAATACCATTTCCTGTTTTAGGTATAATGATATTAGCAATAGCTAATGGATTAATTACAAGTATAATTTTAGAAACAATTATACTGATAAAACAAAACTTTAATTTTAATAATGCTTTTAAAACCGCTATAGGCATGAGTTTCATTTCTATGATAAGTATGGAAGTTGCAATGAATTTAACAGATTATCTTTTAACAGGAGGTGCAATGCTTACCTGGTGGGTGATCCCAATAATGTTGATTGTGGGTTTTCTAACTCCTTGGCCTTACAATTATTGGCGATTAAAAAAATTTGGTATTGATTGTCATTAATTAAATGATTAACAAAAATTTAACCATACTGACTATTTGTCAGGTATTTTCTTTTACAGCACCACCAATTACAGTATTTATCAGTGGTATTGTTGGATTAAAAATTTCACCAATTTCATCTTTAGCAACATTACCAACATCGTTATCGATTGTGGGTACAGCTTTTTTTTCTTTTTTTGCAGCTAAGATAATGAGTAAGATTGGAAGAAAAAAAGGATTTATACTATCTTCAACTTATTCGAGTTTAGCATCATTATTAGGTGCATATGCAATTTATTCAGAAAATTTTATATTATTTTGTTTTTCTTGTTTTATAATTGGAACAGGTATTGCCTTCACTCATCAATATAGATTTGCTGCAGCAGAAACAGTTGAAAAAAATGATAGCTCAAGAGCTATTTCAATTTTATTACTTGCAACAATTCTTTCAGCATTGATAGGCCCAAATGTTGCAAATTTTACAAAAGATTTAATTTCAGATCATCTTTATACTGGATCATATATCTCATTAGCTGTTTTAACTTTTATACCAGTTTTTTTATTATTATTTTATAGATCGGATAGCAATCCAAAGACTAGTGAAAACACTAACAGTAATCAAAGATCATATTTTGAGCTTTTAAAAAATCCAGTTATTCTCCAGGCTATTGTCACAGCGGCATTTGCATACTCTATAATGTCATTTATTATGACCGCCACACCAATCAGTATGTATAAAATGCATGGATTTACATTAGGTTCGACAAGCATTGTTATCCAGTCTCATATAATAGGAATGTTTTTACCATCTTTGATTACAGGTGCGTTAATTAAAAAATTTGGACATTCGACAATTATTTACTCTGGAGCTTTAATTTATTTGATTTGTATTTTTTTGAGTTTTTATGATCAAACATTCATAAATTACTTAATCGCATTAGTATTATTAGGCATCGGTTGGAATTTTTTATTTATTGGAGGAACAAGTTTATTGGTACTTTGTTACAAAGAAAGTGAAAAATTTAAGGTACAAGGTTTTAATGACGTGCTAGTTTTTTCAATACAATCAATTGCAAGCCTTATGGCGGGATACTCAATTTTAAAATTTAGTTGGAATGAAATTAATTTAGCATGCATTCCTTTAATCTTAATAATTATAATGGTTTCGATAAGAGCAGATATCTATAAAAAAAAATGGCATCATTAAAGAATTGGGATAACAAAACATGGTTATCTTCAAAAAATTATATTCATTCTTTCAATAGTTTTCTGTTAAAGCAGGTAAAGCTTGATAAAAACTCCAGAATTTTAGATATAGGTTGTGGTAGAGGAAAAATTTTAGCTAATCTATCAATTAAATTAAAGCTACAAAATAAACCTATTGGTTTAGATATAGAAAGCCACAAGGATAAAAGTGAAAAAATAATTTTTAAAAAAATTGATGCGATGAATTTTGTATCAAAAACCAAAATTACTTTTGATTTAATACTAATAAAACAAACTATTCATCTTCTAAAGAAACAACAGATATTAAAGCTTTTATCGATATGTAAAAAAATACTTAGCCCAAATGGCAAAATAATTGTTTTAAGTCTAGATCCTCAAAAAAATGAAATACCAACATTTCATTTAATGAAAAAAAAATTAAATACCTCACTTAAAAAAGACAAAAGATTGTTTGATATGATTATTAAAGATAATCCTAAAACAATTATTAAAAAATTTATTTATTCAGTGCAAATTTCAAAATTAAAATATCTTGAAATGATTAATAATAGATATATTTCGACTTTACTTAATTTCACTGACAAAGAAATAATTAATGGTTTAAATGAAGTTATTAGAAAATATAAAAAAATCTTAAAATTTAAAGATAGATTAATTTGTTTTATTATTAAAAAATAATCAAAGTATTTTTTTTAACAAATTATCATTAAAAAATAATTTGTGAATAACTACAGCCATCAAATGAATTGCTATTAGAGCTATCAGTAAATAATTAGAATAAACATGAATATCATAAAACAATTCCCCTAATTCAAAATTATCTTGAATTCTAATTTTTTTAAAAATGATTATTAGTGTTTCACCATTAAATAATTTTTTAAAAATTCCTGATATTGTGATTGATAGAATTGTCACATATAACAAAATATGATTTAGTTTTGCTAAAAATTTTTGTCCTTTAAAAACACTTGGCTCTAACCTTGGAGTGGGATTAAAAATCTTATAAAGCAATCTTAAAATTACCAAGTAAAATAAAGATAAACCAACTATTACATGTATATTTTCTATATCCAGTCTCTTTGGTCCAAAATCTAAATCAACCAGATAAAATCCAAGAGGTATTTGAGCGAATAGTAATATCGCACTTACCCAATGTAAAAATTTTGAAATTAACCCATACTCTGTTAGGGTATTTGTAAAATGCATATCTTAATTAAACATATTGCAAAGAATATTGGTATTAGTTTGTTATTAATAGTTTCAATATTTATTAATTTTAGCGCCAACTCTGAACAATCGGCTGAAGAAATTATCAAGGAAAGAAAAGCTTTATTTAGCAAAAACTATAAAACAGCAAAAAAAGTACAATCGTTATCTTCTAGTGGTGATTTTGATCAAGCAAAAGAGTTAATGATTGAGATGAGTAAAAACTACGAAAAATTATTGGGATTATTTCCAGAAAATTCAAAAGAGGGTTTTAAAACTGGATCGTTACCAACAATATGGGAAGATAAAGATAATTTTAATGCACTAATGACAAAATCTTCTAATGACATGGTAAAGCTTGCTTCTGTTATTGAAAGTTCTGATGATGTGAAAAGCACAATTGGTAAATTGATGTGGGGTAATTGTAAAGCATGCCACAGTAAATACCGAAAAGAACACTAATTAAATAAAGTTACTCATGATTCCGAAGAAAGTAAAAGATCATTTAGACGAATATATAAATCAAGAAGTTTACGTTCAAATTGCTATTATTAAAGGAAAAGAGAAAGGCACAACTCATTCAGCAATAAACAAATATTTTAACAGTAATCATTTTAAGGAGCTTTCAGAAGGAAGGCCTTATGATCATTTTATTGAAGGTTTAAGAGATAAATGTCTTATAAAATTAATAAACTCCCCAATGAGAAATAAACAAACAAATGATGAGATCATTAAAGAATTACAGAATAAATTAAACAACTTAAGTGAGGATGAGCTTAAAAATACTTATTGGGAAATAGAAACAGGTGAATTTTTTTCAAATGAACAAATGAAAGAACTTGAGAGTGATCGTAATAGTTTTATAGAAAAATTAGATTTATCTACAAAAGAGGATGATGTTTATCAAACTATTATAAGTTTTTGTAAGAGTTATGAAATACTTTGTCAGAAAAAATATCCTGAAGCGCCTCTTCCTCTTGAAATATTGAAATCAACTAATTAATTTTTTAAGGGTTCGCTCTTTAAGATGTTACCTAAAGAGCTCCCTTATATTGCCTCTTTGGCTTTTAAATCCAAATGGATTTTATTTTTTTTGTTTATGGATTGATTGTTCAGTTATGTATCAGGTGGTGTAAGTTTTAACATAATAACCTCCTTATTATTAAAGGTAGTTATTAATAAATAAATTACAATTGATTTATTTGTTGTTTTTGAAAATATACTTCTTGAATACAACCTAGTGCTTTAGTAAATTCTCGATAAATAAATTATCCATCAAATATTTATTTAACTAATCAATTCAAATTAAATTATTTTAAAATAAAGTTTACATCCCAAAAGGATATGTATAAGATTCGTATATGAAGTACTTATGTGCATTAAGAGATTTGTTAATTAGTCTTGTAGCTTCAACAATTATTATTTATGCAATAAATATCATTGCTGGATTTGCTGGTGCTGACTATGTGTTTACCAATGGAGAAGCTTTTGTAGTATGGATTTTAATGGCTATACTAGTTAATAACTGTCTTAAAAGATAAATTAAAATCTCTAAAATCATGAAAATTAGTTTTATTGGTACGGGCTTAATGGGCTTTCCTATGGCCAAAAATCTTCTAAAAAAAAATTTAGATTTGAAAATTTTTAGTCGGACATTGGAAAAATCAAAACCACTAGAAGAATTTGGAGGTAAAATAATAAATTCACTAAGCGAAGCTATTATTGACTCAGATATTATATTCACAATGTTAACTGATGATGATGCTGTTGAAAAAGTTTTAGGAAGCAAAGATTTTTTAAAAAATTTAAAGTCTTCTTCAACTGTTATAGATATGTCCTCTATAAAACCAAAAATTGCTATTAAATATGGAAAATTGTTAAAAGAAAACAATGTCAATTTTTTAGATGCTCCTGTTTCAGGGGGTACCATTGGCGCTGAACAAGGTAGTTTAGCAATTATGGTTGGTGGAGATCAAAAAATTTTTGATAATGTTATTGATCTTTTAAAAATTATGGGCAATCCAACTCTTGTAGGTCCAATCGGAAGTGGACAAATCTCAAAACTCGCAAATCAGATCATAGTTGGTGTTACTATTGGAGCAGTAGCAGAGGCTATAACATTATGTGAAAAGGCTGGTGTTGATGGAAATAAATTCATTAAAGCTTTATCTGGTGGATTTGCTGATGGAAAAATTCTTCAAAACCATGGAAAAAGAATGATTAAAAAAGATTTTTCACCAAAAGGAAAAGTGTCTACTCATCTTAAGGATATGAATAATATCTTAGAGTGTGCTAATGATTTTAATACTCAATTACCTATTTCAAATTTAATTCAATCAATGTTTAAATCTTTGGTAGATAATGGTAACTCAGATGATGATCATAGTGCATTATATAAAGAAATTGAAAATCTAAATAAATCACAATAAATTTTAAGTGATAAAACTTATTATAATTAGCTTTATTCAGATTAGATAAAATAGTAAGAGAATAATGTGGATCAATTTAATTCAAAAAACTACAAAACATATGCTAATTTTTTAAATAAATTAGCATTAGAGCTCACTAGCTTTTATTTTTCTAAATTGAACAAAACATTTAAAGTATCCAATAAGTTAAAAGGTCGTGGTTATGATCCAGTAACCACATCGGACAAAGCTTTTGAAAAATTTATAAGATCTAAAATAAAAAAGAAATTTCCAAGTCATCAAGTTATAGGAGAAGAATTCGGTTACAAAAAAACGAGCAGCGATTATACTTGGGTAATTGATCCTATAGATGGTACAAGATCATTTGTTATTGGGAATCCAACTTGGAGTAATTTAATTTCTTTAAATTTTAAAGGTAAGCCAATTTTAGGATTAGCTAATTTTCCAGTTCTTAAAAAATACTACCTAAATTATTCAAATAAAGCTGCATATGTAGTTGAAAATCGAAAAAAAACAAAAATATCAGTTAATAAAAAAGTAAAATTTGGCAATATAAAATTATCTGCAGCGTTCCATGGTGCGCTTTCTTTAAATCAACAAAAAAAAATACCTCAAATTTTAAAATTGATGCAATTTCCTTGCAGCGATGCATTAAGTTATGCTCATTTAGCAGAAGGTAAAGTAGATGTTGTGATGCAATGCTCAAATAAAATTTGGGATATTCATCCTCTTATTCCAATAATTAAAGCTGCAGGAGGCATTGTAAGTACTTGGTCTAACAAAGATGCAGTTAATGCAGGGAATATTTTAGTGTCATCTAATTCAACAGTACATAATAAATTCCTCAAACTATTAAAACCAGTTTCAAAATGATTCCTAAAAAAGCTCAAGAAATTTTAGATTTTTGGTTTAAGGAAACTCCTGCTGAAAAAAGATTTAAAAAAGATGAAACATTTGATCAAACAATTAAAGATAGATTTTTAGATGATTATGAACTTGCATCACAAAATGAATATGATGATTGGCAAGATCAACCAATGAGTGCACTAGCTTTAGTAATTCTTTTCGATCAATTTTCAAGAAATATGTTTAGAGATGATAAAAAGGCTTTCGCACAAGATCATAAAACTAGATTGATTGTAAATGATGCTGTCTATGCGGGGTATTTAGAAGCGATGAATGAAAGTCAGAGATTTTTTATGATCTTGCCTCTAATTCATAGTGAAGAGATAACGGATCATGACATGGCTTATTATTTACTTAATAAATATTTAAGAGAACATGAGGGATATGTGCAGATCAAAAAGTTTTGGCAGGATCACACAAAAGCTATCAAACAATTTCACAGATACCCCCATAGAAATAAAATTCTTGGTAGAGAGTCTACTGAAGAAGAATTAGCTTTTTTAAATGGTCCAAACTCTTCTTGGTAACTGTGAATTTAAAATATATTTTTAAAATAATTGATAGTGAAGAGTGGCAAAAAGTAAAAGAGACAGGAACTTATTCCGGATCTTCTAAGGATATACAGGATGGTTTTATTCATTTTTCAGGAGAAGAGCAGGTTAAGGGAACTCTTGAAAAGTATTATTCAAAGCAAAAAAATTTAGTTTTACTTAAAGTTGAAACATTAAAATTAGATCATTTAATTTGGGAACAGGCATCAGACGGTAATATGTTTCCTCACTTATATTCGCCATTAGATTTATCTAATGTTGTAGATGAATTTGAAATTAAACTTGCAGATGACGGTATTCACAAGCTACCAAATGATTTTAATTAATTAAGTTTTCCTAAATAATTAACCATCACAACACCAACAATAATTAGAATAATCCCAATAGTTCCATAAATATTTGGTATTTGATTATATTTAAGCATTGCAAATAAAACGACACCAGTAACTGTTAATCCACTATAAGTAGAATAAGCAAATCCAACCGGTAGTGCTGACATTGCTTTTGAAATAGAAAACATTGTAATGCACATAAACAAAATACATAAAATTGATGGAGTTAATTTTGTAAAACCATCAGATATTTTGGCAAAACTATTTGAAGCTATACCAAATGAAATTCCTATAGCTAAGAATAAATAACCAAACAAAGGTTTCATATTTAATTATTGCCTAACAAATTGACCATCAAAACTCCAACTATGATGAAAGCTAATCCTATGATTGAATAAAGATTTGGCATTTGATCAAATCTAAATATTCCAACAACAACAGTTGCAATGATAGTTAATCCCGCAAAAGAAGCATAAGTTATTCCCATTGGAATATTTTTCATCACCATTGAGAGTGCATACATACATGCAACAATTGTTATACCAGTAATGATACTTGGAAAGAGAAGGGTAAAACCTTCAGCACTTTTTGCAAAACTATTTGAAGTCACTCCAAGCAAAACTGCTAGGATTAAAAAGCCGTAGGATGTTGCGAGACTCATTTAATAATATTAAATGAAATCTCGCAAAATATATATAATTATTTAGGTATCTTAGTTGCACCCGTTTCAAGAGAAATCATTTTTCCATCTTGATATTTAAATACCGCCATTACTGCTTCTGTATTTCCATCATTAAATGATACAAATGCATGCTCAACACCAATTTCATCATTTTCAAAAATCACTCTTATTTTATCTCTTTTAATGTCGCCACTCATAGCCCATTTAATTACATCTGCTTTTCCCAAAACATTACCTGATGCATGCATAGTAAACTTATAATCATCATGTAAAATTTCATTCATTGCAGCTTCGTCTTTAGCTTCCATAGCAGCATTATACTTTGCTAATATTGACATATTATCCTTCCTTAACTTTAGTCAAATCATAGATAGTGTAACCACTTAACACTTCATCCATAACTGGTTTTGATACTTCAGTACCTTCAATAAACTTATGCAAGGCAGCTTCATCAGTACAAAATATTTTAAACATTACTGCACTTTTATCTGGAGTTACTGATGCTACAGTTTTTTCAACAACAGCAACCTTTGCTCTTTCAGCTAATCCTTCTGGAGATTGCATAAATCCCATAAATTTTTCAAATTTACCTTCTCCTTCTTTAAATTTAGCTACTACTAACATTTCTTTTTCCATTATTTTCTCCTTTCATCTGTTTTAATTAGTATAAAGTTTGCACTACTTTATTTACTCTTTCTTTACCATTAGGGATCAATCCTTCCAAAAAGGTATGACACTCATCTGTTTTTACTTTGTCATATTTTGAGCCATAATATTTATCAACTGCTTTATTCACTCCTTCATCCCAATTTGTTTCAGGAATACCAGTTTCTAAAGCATAAGCTTTTAAAACTTTTACTGAAGCCATAGATTTTTCTTTCATACTGTATTCAAAAGTTTCTCCAGAGGGTAAAAAGTAATTAGCCATGTAGATCCCACTACAATCCCAAGCTTTAGTTTTATCAGTATCACTCATATCTGCGTAAGCAGTTAATGAAAAAAATATACTGATAAATATTAATATTATTTTATTCATTTCTTATCTCCTTAATTAATTGTTAAGTTTATTCGCTAAAAATAAATCTGATTTCATCTTCAATCGTTCCTTCAACTGCAACTTTCTTTAATTGTTTTTGAAGACTTTGATATTTTTTATCTGCAGACATTTTTGCATCAGCTTGGTTGTCACCTTCAAACATTGGACCAATTAATGTTTCTCTAATTGTTCTTGGATTACCACCCACTTGAAATGAAAAATAAATATTATGTTTTGGATAATATTTTTTTCTCACTTTTGCTAAACCTTTACCAATCTCCATTGCTTTACCTAGCATGTCGTCTTTAACTCTCATTGTTCTTGTATAAATTGCTTGCACAGTTTTCTCCTTGTTTAAGTTTTTATAATTTAAACGTTACAGATTAGTTTGGTGGTGAATAAGAGTTAAATGGTATCAACAGTGATGCTCTTGATGCATACCCATTTATTTATACATTATTCAGCTCAACCTAAAGGCGAGTGAGACGAAATTGCACAAAACTTTTTTACTACAATTGTTAAATTGAATGATGATCGAAAAATTTAATGGAATTTTTTACTTAATAGTTTTTTTAGTTCATTTTCTTGTTTTTGCTATTTATGCGTATCAGACTGTTTTCGCTACAAAAACTTTTTTAGATAAATTTGGTATCGATGATACCGGCGCAGGAATGACGAGATTTTTTGGTTCTTTATTTATTGGAGCTGTTGCAATGGCTATATGGGTTGGTTTTATTAGACCCGATGGTCTCCAAGGAACATGGGCTTTTTTCAATTTAGTATTTTTACAAAACCTTTCAGCTTTCTTTGTAGGAATTTATAATATTAAAATAAATAAGCTTGGGCATACGCCACAAACATCTAATGAAGGAATTATTGCACCTGGAATTTTAACTTTATTAAGTGCAATTCTTTGTTTTGGTTTAGCTGATAAGATTTATATCTAAAGCCAACTAGGGAAGGGCAAACCTTTTTCCTCAAGGAATTTTTTATTAAACATTTTAGTAGAGTATTTATCACTTCGATCACAAAGAATGGTAACAATCGTTTTTCCAGGTCCCAGTTCTTTTCCAAGTCTTATTGCACCTGCAATATTAATTCCACAGCTAGTACCAAGGCTTAACCCCTCGTTTTGAATTAGATCGTAAAGGATAGGTAATGCTTCATGATCATCAATTGAATAGGCGTCATCTATTTTAGCATCTTTAAAGTTTTTAGTTACTCTGCTTGAACCAATTCCTTCAGTAATAGATCCACCTTCAGATTTTAACTCACCATTCTTTATATAATTATAAAGAGCAGATCCTTTAGGGTCTGATAGATAGATTTTTATATCTTTATTCTTTTCTTTAAGAGCATTACTTACTCCTGAAATTGTTCCACCTGTTCCCGATGAACAAACAAAACCATCCACTTTACCATCTGTCTGTTCCCAAATTTCTTGACCAGTTCCTTCATAATGTCCTTTGGCATTTGCAGTGTTGTCAAACTGATTAGCCCAGATAACACCATTATTATTTGACGGTCTAAGTTCGTCTGCAAGCCTTGCAGCAATTTTTACAAAGTTATTGTCATCCTTGTAGGGTTTTGGAGCAACCAACTTAAGTTCTGCACCTAGGTTTCTAAGTAAATCCTTTTTTTCTTGAGTTTGATTATCGTTCATTACAATAATTGTTTTATAGCCCAAAGAATTTCCTAAAAGTCCTAACCCTATTCCAGTATTACCAGCAGTACCTTCAACAACAGTTCCACCTTTAGAAATTAATTTTTTTTCTTGAGCATCTTTTATTAAAGCTAATGCTGCTCTATCTTTAACTGATCCACCTGGATTTAAGAATTCAGCTTTTCCATAAATATTGCATCCAGTAATTTCTGATGCTGCTCTTAATTTTATTAAAGGTGTGTTACCAATTCCTGAAATAAAATCATTTTGTATATTGCTCATTAATCTGATTTTGTATCACTATCTGGTGTAATACCATAAGGCTTGAATTCACTGTCAGCTAAACCTACATTTTTAGCTGGGATACCAACCATTACTGCTTTTTCTGGAACATCTTTTGTGATCACTGCATTGGCACCAATCTTTGCACATCTTCCGACTGTAACAGGCCCTAATACTTGTGCACCTGATCCAATTACAACTTCATCTTCAATTGTTGGATGTCTCTTTATATTACGTTGATCATTTGAATTTATACTTGGCGCAATTCCACCTAATGTTGCCATATGATAAATAGTAACATTATCCCCAATGTCTGAAGTTTCTCCGATCACAACACCCATTCCATGATCTATGAATAAATTTTTTCCAATTTTAGCCCCTGGATGAATTTCAATACCAGTTAAAAATCTTGAAAACTGCGAAATAATTCGAGCTATTAAATCAAATTTCGCAACGCTAAAAAAATTAGCAATTCTGTGAAAGAAAACAGCTTTCACTCCAGGATAGGTTAATATTAAACTTAGCTTAGATTTAGCTGCTGGATCTCTGTCAATTATAGATTGTAAAAAATTTCCCATATTAAGTTTGTTAAATTTGACTTATTGATTATAAAATTAGCTTTTATATAGTGTTTAAAATCAAAATTTAAAGGACTAACTTATGTACAAAAATACCAATTGTTTTCACTTGGCTGTGCCTTGTGGAGATTTAGAAACTGCAAAAAAATTTTATAATGAAGCATTAGGCTGTAGATTAGATAACTCTGCTCAAGAATGGGCTGATGTTGATTTTTGGGGTAATGAACTTACTCTTCATGCAAGTGAGCATAAGTTAGATAATGAAAGACATGATGTTGATATGGGAAATGTTTCTGTTCCACACTTTGGTGTTCATTTATCAAGAAAAGATTTTGATACTTTAAAACAAAGATTAAAAGATAATGGTACTAAATATTATGATGAGCCATATTTAAGATTTAAAGGGACTAAGTATGAACAGGAAACTTTTTTTGTAAAAGACCCTAATGAAAATGTTTTAGAGATTAAAACGTTGACCGCTAATCCAGAATAATTAATGGCTACAAATTATAAAGCTATTGCAAAAAAACTTAAGTTTGAAGGAAGAGCTTTTATTAATGGTAAATATGTTAATGCCATTGATGGAAATAAGTTTGAAACAATAAATCCTGCAACCGGTGAAAAGCTTTGCACAGTTGCAAAATGTAATCATAAAGATGTTGATCTTGCAGTTAAAGTTTCAAGAAAAGCTTTTAATAGCGGTGTTTGGTCGAGAAGTTCACCAGAACATAGAAAAGAAGTTTTATTAAAATTTGCAGAATTACTTCGAAAACATGGAGATGAAAATTCAGTTTTAGAATGTGTTGATACTGGAAAATTAGTTACAGATTGTATTAATGAAGTTGCAAATGATGCTCCAATGCATTTTCAATGGTATGGAGAACTTATTGATAAAGTGTTTGGAAAAGTTGGTCCAACTGAACCATCTATTACAAGTTTAATAGTTAAAGAACCAATAGGTGTTGTTGCAGGAATTGTTCCTTGGAACTTTCCTTTAATGATGGCTGTTTGGAAAATGGCACCAGCATTAGCTGCAGGTTGTTCAGTAATAATTAAGCCAGCAGAAGATACCCCTCTTACTGCAATTAGAGTTGCTCAAATTGGTAAAGAGGCTGGAATTCCAGATGGTGTATTAAATGTTCTTCCAGGATATGGAGATGTTGGTGAGGCTCTAGGCCGACATAAAGATGTTGATGCAGTTTCATTTACAGGCTCAACCGAAGTTGGTGGATATTTTTTAAAGTATTCGAGTGAAAGTAATTTAAAACCTGTTGCGTTAGAGATGGGTGGAAAAAGTCCATTTATAGTTTTAGAGGACGCCAAAATTAATGATGACTTAATTGATAATGCAATCAATTCTGCTTTTTGGAATGGTGGACAAAACTGTTCTGCAAATATGAGACAGATAGTTCATAAAAAAGTTAAGGATGAGTTTTTAGATAAAGTTATTAAGAGAGTAAAAAAATTAAAAGTAGGTGATCCATTAGATTTAAAATCTAATATGGGATCAATGATATCAAAAAATCATTTACAAACGGTCGATGGATATATTCAAAAAGGAATAGATCAAGGTGCAAAACTTTTATCAGGTGGAGTATCGAACAATAAACAAAAAGGCTTTTACGCAAAACCAACTTTATTTGATGGATTAAAAGAAAACATGACTATAGCTCAAGAAGAAATTTTTGGTCCAGTGCTTGGTGTTCTTACAGTTAAAGATGATAATGAAGCTTTAAAAGTTGCAAGTAATTCAAAATATGGATTACATGCAAGTGTATTTACTCAAGATATTAATAGAGCATTCCATCTAGCAAAAAGTCTACCATGTGGAACAGTATCAGTTAATACTTTTTCTGAAGGTGATATTAAAACTCCATTTGGAGGGTATAAACAATCAGGGTCACTAAGTAGAGATCAAGGTACTGAAGCTCTTAATTCTTTTCTACAAACAAAAACTATCTGGATTAGTCACCAATAAATACTGCGACCATTAAAGTAAAAAGACAAGGTTATATATATTTTTTATAACCTTATTTCCTTTGACTCACTTAAATCATTCACGATAGACTTAATTTATAAATTAATAGGAGATATAATGAAAATAATAAACATTAAAACAATTTGCAAGACACTACTCAAGGTGGTTGCAATTGCTTTCTTTACCCAAGCGGCCTATGCAGAGGTAACTCTTAAGCTAGGAACTACGGGTAGATTGGGTATGCCAATTGGTGATGCGATAGATCAAGCTTTAATACCAGCTTTAGCAAAAGCCTCAGGTGGCAAGATGAAAGTCGAACCACATTATCAAAAAAGTTTATGTGCTGAACAGAAATGTGGTGAACAAGCTAACCAAGGGCTTATAGCTCTATGGACTAGTTCTACAGCAAACTACGGTAATTTTGGATCAGAGTTAGCAATTTTTGATTTGCCTTTCATTTTCAAATCATTAGAGGATGCGAAAAGAATATCAGATGAATGGTTAGCTGAAAGACAGTGTAAACTTGCCCTTGAAAATGCAGGTCATATTTGCCTTTCTGTATATTCAAGTGGTGGATTTAGACAGCTTGGAAATGCAACCAAACCAATTCATGTTCCTAGTGATATGAAGGGTTTGAAATGGCGTACTACTAAGAGTCCAGTTGAGTTCATGCTAGTTAAAAATTGGGGTGCAACTCCAACACCTTATGACTGGAGTCAGTTATACTCAGGCCTACAGTCGGGTGTAGTTGAAGGTCAGTATGTTGCTAGTCCATGGCAGCACGTAGCAAAACTTCATGAAGTTGCAAAATACTTCACTGAAATTGGTGGTATGTGGTCTGGAAATATTTTAGCAATGGATGCTAAGCAGTATAACGCATTGTCTTCTCAAGAGAAGAAATGGTTACACGAGGCAGCTGATGCTTATGGAGAAAAAGTAAACCAGTTAGATAACGCTTGGATTAAGAATGGCGAAGATGCAATTAAAGCATCTGCGAAAGAGTGGTATGTGCCATCTGAAGCGGAAATGACTAAATGGAGAGCAGGTGCAATCGGTGCTTGGTTAGATGCTAAAGGTACTTTTGAACCAGAGGTAGCTAAAAGAGTACTTCTAGAACAAGGAATGGATGGATTTGTTGCTCAGTTAGAGAAAGCTGGAGCTCTGTAAATCGTTC
>Ga0228659_1000040_pt1 | contig 29568 bp, 32 predicted proteins | sample 73DmetaG_FD_182740 | JGI IMG/M metagenome (GOLD analysis project Ga0228659, IMG submission 182740) | Seawater microbial communities from Monterey Bay, California, United States - 73D | ecosystem: Environmental > Aquatic > Marine > Coastal | place: USA: California | collected 2016-11-16 | reverse complement strand
GTTCATGTCCAAATCTTCATTGAACTCTACTATGCCGATTGCACCAAGAATCCTGACATCAAGTATAGATTGATGATTCTTAAGGGGCATCAATTGATCTCTTAAAATTGATTCAATTTCGGTGACTCTTTGTTTCCAGTTACTAGTTAACAGAAGATCAATACTTGCAATCGCTGCAGAACAGGCCAAAGGATTCGCCATAAAGGTTGGTCCATGCATTAGTACGCCAACTGTTTCGGAAACATCTTTGTTAGTTATAGCAGCAGCCATTGTCATATAGCCACCTGTCAAAGCCTTTCCAACGCACATAATATCTGGAGAAATATTTGCATGATTACAGCCAAAGAACTTGCCTGTTCGCCCAAACCCAGTGGCTATCTCATCAACAATCATTAGGACGTTGAACTTGTCACATAATACTCTAGCGCCTTTCAGGTAATCTTCATCATAAATATTCATTCCTCCGGCGCCCTGAACTATTGGCTCAAGAATCATGGCCGCAATTTTTTTATGGCTTTTACTTAGCCTAGACTCCAAATCAGAGAGCGCCTCATCAGTGTTATGATGTTTAGGCTGCATAACAAAGTAATGCTTTGGCAAAACCTCACTAAAAAGGTGATGCATACCTTTGTTGGGATCACAAACACTCATAGCGCCAAAAGTATCACCGTGGTAACCACCCCTGGGCGTTAAAAAATATGACTTTTCTTTATGGCCTTTATTTTGCCAGTACTGAATGGCCATTTTTAAAGACACTTCAACTGAGACAGAGCCCGAATCGGCAAAAAACACCTTATCTAAGCCTTTGGGTGTCAAATTAATTAGCTTTTCACATAAGTCAATGGCTGGTTGATGAGTCAGACCCCCGAACATAACATGGGACACTTGATCAATCTGAAACTTAATGGCATCATTTATGTAGGGGTTGTTGTAGCCATGTATCATGCACCACCAAGAACTCATACCGTCAATGACGCGCGCTCCATTCTTGAAATTAAGGTATACCCCTTCTGCACTCTCTACATGGTATGTTGGGACCTTGTTTGGGATATTGGCATAAGGGTGCCAGATATGATTTTCTTCAATATTCACTATAGGTAGTCTCGCAATTGCTTCATTGAATCGATTACGAGGTCAGGATTTTCATCAGCGATATTGTTGCCATGATTGTAGCCATATGACATGCAAATAATCTGAAAATTTGCTGCTCTAGCGGCCTTCACGTCGCTTATTGAGTCTCCCAGCATTAGGCATTCGTTGGGCTTAACATTAAAAAAGTCAGCGCTATGAATCAGTGGCATTGGGTCTGGCTTCTTTCTTTCTAACGTGTCACCTGAAATAACTACCCCAAAATAGTCAAAAATCCCTAAAGATTTAAGCAATGGATGAGTAAACTGCTCGGCTTTATTTGTAACGCAACCTAAAAGGTAGTCCTTAGATTTTAAATACTCTAAGCCTTCTATTACGCCTTCGTAAAGAGTGGACCTAACGGATGAATTTTGGGCGTACAAATCTAAAAAAATTGGATAAGCTTTGTCGAACGCCTCTTTACTTGGAGAGCCATCCAATTCACCTGTCAAAGCCCTTTCCACCAACTTAGGGACGCCATTTCCAACCCAATGCCTAACTGTATCTTCTCCTCTTAATGGCATATTCAGAGCGACCATCATCTGATCAACACAATAAGCCAAATCAGGGACGCTATCGACCAAAGTTCCATCGACATCAATCATTACTAGTTTTGGCTGAAATATTGTCATTAATGTTCTATATTTATTGCAACTTTGGTAGAATTGAATTAAGCACTGAAAACAAAGATATTTTATATGGAAAACAAAACAGTCATCGGATTTATTGGCGCTGGCAATATGGCCTATGCTCTTATTAAGGGGCTATTGAGTGATAGTTTTGAAGCCAAGAATATTAATGTTAGTGACGCCAATCCTGAGCTTCTAGAAAAACGCAGCTCTGAACTAGGAGTGACTGTCCAACCTGACAATGTCTCATTGTTAACTAATAGTGATATTGTCGTTTTTGCTGTTAAACCTCAAGTGCTCTCTGTGGTTTGCCATGAGCTTAAAAATAAAGCCTCATCAGATCAACTCTTTGTCTCAATTGTAGCTGGCATCAAAAGTAAAGATATTAATCGATGGCTTGGCGGTGACTTTGCACTCGTTAGAACAATGCCTAACACGCCTGCTCTTTTTCAGTCTGGAGTCACAGGTCTTTATGCGAACGAACTCGTCAATGATATCCAAAAAGAATCAGTAAACTTGTTGTTATCTGCTGTGGGAGAATGTTTTTGGGTCAATGAGGAAAACCTCTTGGATGCAATTACAGCGATTTCAGGCAGTGGACCCGCTTATTTTTTCTTAATGATGCAGTCCATGAAGCAGGCCGCTATGGCCCTGGGTCTAGATGAAGATACAGCTGATGCTTTGAGTATCAAAACCAGTCTGGGTGCAAGCATCATGGCGACTAACTCTGGCAAAGACTCGCGCACACTTCGTGCGGAAGTTACATCACCAAATGGAACTACGCAATCAGCAATCGAAACCTTTCAAGATCAGAACTTTGAAGGAATTGTTGCAGCTGCAACAAGAGCTGCCTACGACCGTGCACGGGAGCTCAGTCAAGAACTAGGCAACATTGACTAGGACTTTCTTTATTTCCTTTTAGCTCCCCCATAATAACTGCATGTTAGCAATCGCTGCTAGAGAAGCAGTTTCTGTTCTCAAAACCCTCTTTCCAATATGGACTGACTGATATCCCGCAAACTCAGAATCACTAACTTCTTTTTCGGTCAAACCACCTTCTGGCCCAATCAATATAGTTGCATTTGAAGTTTCCTGCACTTGACTGAGGCCGATTTCTGCTCGGTGGTGCAAAACAAAGCCATTGTGGCCCTTCTCTTCTAATAACCCTTCGAGCGAAACTGGATCAGACACGCTGACAATGACTGAACGACCTGACTGTTCACAGGCATGGTTAGCAATTTTTTGCCAATGATCAATTTTTTTTTGAACTTTTTCATCTCTTAGTCGAACAACGCAACGCTCTAATTTCATTGGTATTATTCTTGTGACTCCCAATTCCACTGCTTTTTGGATCAAAAAATCCATTTTTTCACCTTTTGCAATCCCCTGAGCGAGAGTTAAATCTAATGTTGATTCTGAATTGTTTCTTGCTTTAGAAATGATTTTAAGGCTGGTTGTTTTTTTGGCATCTTGAACTAACGCTTTGTAATCAAAACCGTCACCGTTAAATACTGTAATATTTTTGCCGACTGGAAAACGTAAAACCTTGTTTAAATGGTGACTATTATCACTATTTAATTCAGCTGTTTTACCCTCAGTAAAAGGTGTATTTTGGTAAAGTCGTATCGTTTTCATGGTATCTTTCTTGCGTTGTATATCTAAGAATTAATACACCAAATAAAATGATACATCAAAAAAGAAGAGAGGAGTTGTTAAGCATGTTGGGTCATGATGCAGTGGTCATTGTATCAACCAATAGCGAACAAAAAAGAAACAGTGATGTGACTTATCCATTTCGTCCAGATAGTAATTTTTGGTATCTAACTGGATTTATAGAGCCTGATGCAATAGCTGTATTTAGCAAAGATAGCTATGTCATGTTCTTAAGACCTAAGGACGAGACCAAAGAGATTTGGAATGGAATCAGACTAGGAGCTGAACTTGCACCAGAAATTTTGTTAGTGAATCAGGCATATGACATCGATACTTTTTTTGATCATATTGACTCTTTCACTAAAAAAGGCTCTGCCATTTATTATGATGCACCGGGAGGTAGTGGCTGGAAAGACCATTCCAGCACAAATATTCATAATAAACGCATTCATTCTCTTTTTGAAAGTAGGCTAAAACCCTTAAACCCTTTTGTTTCAGAAATGCGACTTATAAAAGACAAGGAAGAAATAAAAAATATGCAGGATGCAGCAGACCTAGCATCTGAAGCCCACATAAATGCAATGAAAGAGTCTATACCTGGACTTTTTGAGCATAATATTGCCTCTGTGTTTGACTCACATTTTAGGAATGGCAACTCTGAACACTCCTACCCTCCAATCGTTGCAAGTGGAGAAAATGCATGCATTTTGCATTACACTGAAAACAATAAAGAGCTGAAAAATGGGGATCTACTTTTGATTGATGCAGGTTGCGAGATTAATGGCTATGCCTCAGATATTACGAGAACTTTTCCGATTAATGGAAAGTTTAATGATGCTCAAAGAGAGATATATGATCTTGTTTTGAGTGCGCAAAAATCTGCTATTCAATCTATTAGGCCTGGAGTCAGCTCCAATAAGCCGCATGAGACTGCCTGTCAAATAATAACGGATGGCCTTATCAAGCTAGGAATTATGAAATCGCCTGAGGATTTAACTAAATTTTATATGCACAACACTGGGCACTGGCTCGGACTAGATGTACATGACGTAGGCAGTAAATTAGTTAATGGAGAGTTCCGTGAGTTTAAAAGTGGTATGGTAACAACTGTTGAGCCTGGAATTTATATCCGAAGGGATGATAAAATTGACCCTAAATACTGGGGCATAGGAGTCAGAATAGAAGACGATGTTCTAGTGACTGATAAAGGAAACCATGTTCTCTCCCAAAAAGCAGCTAAAGAGATTAATGAAATTGAACAATTAATGAGTCGGCAATAGTTATGAATATAAATGAGGCAATCAAAGCGGTTATTTCAAGACAAAACTTGAATGAAAGTGAGATGCATGACGTCATGAATAGCATCATGACAGGACAAACTACTGATGCTCAGATCGGCGCATTTCTTGTTGGCCTTTCAATGAAGGGTGAGACAATTGAGGAAATTACTGCAAGCGCAAAAGTAATGCGAGATCTTGCCACATCAGTCAAATTAAGCAGCGATGAGTACTTGGTTGACACCTGTGGCACAGGAGGAGATGGGCTCGGTCTTTTTAATATCTCAACAGCTTCAGCTTTTGTAGTCGCAGCGGCTGGTGGAAAAGTTGCAAAGCATGGAAATCGTTCAATATCCTCAAAATCTGGAAGTGCAGATGTACTGGAAGCTGCTGGTATCAATCTCAATTTAAATCCAGAATTGATTAGTCAGTGTATTGAGGAGATTGGGGTGGGTTTTATGTTTGCACCAGCTCATCATAGCGCTATGAAACATGCAATTGGGCCTCGTAAAGAGCTCGCAATAAGAACAATTTTTAACGTATTGGGTCCTTTGACAAATCCAGCCAAAGCACCAAACCAAATTATGGGCGTTTTTGATAAAAATTTAGTTGAGCCGATTGCTAATGTTTTAAAGGGTCTCAATTCGCGACATGTTATGGTGGTCCACTCCGAAGATGGTCTTGATGAGTTCTCCATTGCCAACAAAACTTATGTGGCAGAACTAAAAGATAATAAAATTTCAACTTATGATGTCCATCCTCATGATTTTGGGCTAGAAGAAGGAAGCCTAGATTCAATTAAAGCTGACAATGCTGAGCAATCTCTTGCTTTGATTCATGAAGCATTTTCTGGAAAGAAAGGTTTAGCTAGAGATATTATTGCATTAAATGCTGGAGCTGCAATTTACGTGAGTGGCCTAGTAAACTCATTAGATGAGGGCATCATAAATGCTAATCAAATATTATCAGACGGTTCTGCGCAAGATAAGCTTGATGCATACATTCATGCAAGTAATAAGCAACAATGAATAAAAAAACAAATCTAATCTGGATAGATCTTGAAATGACAGGGCTAATTCCCGAGAGTGACGTCATCATTGAAATTGCAACTGTTGTGACGGATGCCAATCTGAATGTTATTGGTGAGGGTCCATCTTTGGCTATTAACCAAAAAACTGAATTACTAGATGGTATGGATGATTGGAATACAAATCAACATAATCGCTCTGGATTAGTGCAAAGAGTTAAAGAAAGTTCAATTTCGGTCGCTCAAGCAGAATCTCAAACACTTAATTTTCTATCTCAATACGTTGATTCGGGAGCTTCTCCTATGTGCGGCAATTCAATTTGTCAAGACAGAAGATTTTTGTATAACTATATGCCTACCCTTGAAAAGTTTTTTCATTACCGGCATATCGATGTCTCAACACTAAAAGAACTGGCTGATCGCTGGAAACCAGAAATCATCAATAGCTCATTCAAAAAATCTAGGCACTTAGCTTTGTCAGATATCTATGACTCCATTGATGAATTGAAGCACTATAGAGAGCACTTTATAAAAGCATAAATTGACTTACCTTTCGCCAGCAAAAATTAATTTATTCTTACATATCACCTCAAAACGAGATGATGGGTATCACAACTTACAGACCATTTTTCAGCTATTAGATTTTTATGATGAGATAGATTTTAGTTTAAGAAATGATGGAAAAATAAACCGCACCTCAGGCAACGAAGATATTCTTATCAGTGATGACTTAATGATTAAGAGCGCTAAAAAGTTAAAACAATATAGTGCAACAAATTTTGGAGTGGATATAAAAATTATAAAAAGGATTCCTACGGGTGGGGGACTTGGTGGAGGGAGTTCAAATGCTGCAACCACTCTTGTTACTCTCAATAAACTTTGGAATCTAAAATTAACAAATACAGAGCTGATCTCAATAGGAAAAGATATTGGGGCAGATGTTCCTATTTTTATTGAAGGAAGAAGCTCATGGGCAGAAGGAATTGGTGAAATTCTTACTCCATTAAATTTGCCAGAATACTACTATCTGGTTGTTTCAATCAATAAACAAATCTCTACACGCGAAATATTCAGCCATAAAGCATTGACAATGTCACCGCTACAAAGGAAAATAACCGATTTTTCATTAGTTTCAAATCCACATAACGACTGTTTGGATGCTGCAATTGACTTGGAAAGTGAGATAAAAGATGCTTTGATGTATCTGAATTCAACTAGAAAGCATGTTGATGAAGCAAGAATGACAGGAAGCGGCTCGTGTGTTTTCGTAGCATTTGAAAATGAAAGTGATGCATTGATAGCAAACAAAGAATTGCCATCAAAGTGGGTTGGTTTTGTCGCGAAAGCGATTGATAAATCACCGCTATACAATTGGGATGTCGCCAAGCGGTAAGGCAACGGGTTTTGATCCCGTCATTCGCAGGTTCGAATCCTGCCATCCCAGCCAAATTTTTGCTATCAGTTAATAGCTCATCTTCATCAACTAAACACTTCAAATTCATTTGAAGTGAGTACAATTGTATTTTTTTACTAAAAAAGCACATCTAGAAATGAGCATATATCAGTTTAATTTTAAAAATATTGATGGAAAAGATGTTTCATTTAAAAACTTTGAGGGCAAAGTTGTTTTAATTGTAAATACTGCAAGCAATTGTGGTTTAACTTATCATTACAAAGGCTTGGAAGGACTATATCAAGAATATAAGGATGCCGGTCTTGAAATTATTGGATTCCCTTGCAATCAATTTGGAAAGCAAGAGCCAGGAACAGCAGATGAAATAAAAAACTTTTGTGAATCTAACTATGGTGTTAGCTTTGAGTTGTCTGAAAAAATTGATGTCAACGGCTCAAACGCTCACCCAGCTTTCAAATACCTTAAATCTGAGCTTAAAGGTAAACTAAATGATAGCATCAAATGGAATTTTACAAAGTTTCTAATTGATCGGAACGGGGTCCCTTTTAAACGCTTTAGTGCAACAGTTGAGCCTGAGGAAATAAAGCCATTTATCGACGAACTTATTTAAATAAAATAAAAAAAATACTTACTAGCTAAACTACTTGATTCAATCGTATGATTTCTTTGTATAATTATGCAATCAACCATAAGAATCTAAGTAGATGTCTTTAGATAGAATAAAAATCTTTAGCGGTAACGCAAATCCTGATCTCTCTTCTGAAATTATTGAAAACCTGAATATAAGCCAAAGCAAGGCTTTTGTTGGCCAATTTAGTGATGGAGAATCTCATGTAGAAATTCTTGACAATGTCCGTGGTTGTGACGTTTTTGTTATTCAACCTACATGTGGGCCTTCGTCAGCAGAAACCTTAATGGAGCTACTCATCATGGTTGATGCACTCAAAAGGTCATCCGCAGGAAGAATAACAGCTGTTGTTCCTTATCTTGGATATTCGAGACAGGATAGGCGATCTCGTCTAACTAGAGTTCCAATTACAGCAAAGCTTGTGGCTCAAATGATTGAAACATCTGGGGTGAACAGAATTCTTACAATGGATCTTCACGCTGATCAAATCCAAGGTTTCTTCAATATACCAATTGATAACATTTACGCTCAACCCGTTCTCGTTCAGGACATACTAGACCATGAATATGATGATGTTGTAGTGGTATCACCGGATGTTGGGGGAGTTGCAAGAGCCAGAGCTGCAGCAAAAAGAATTAATGACGCTGATCTTGCAATCATAGATAAAAGGCGCCCAGAACCTAATCTAGTAAAGGTTATGAATGTAATTGGTGATGTATCTGGAAGAACATGCATTATGATTGATGATATGGTTGATACTGCTGGCACACTATGTCAAGCAGCTGAGATTTTAAAAGAAAAAGGGGCTAAAAAAGTTGTTGCTTATGCTACTCATGCAGTCCTTTCTGGAGGCGCTATAGATAATATTTCCAACTCAAAGCTTGATGAGTTAGTGATTACAAATACTATCCCTTTGAATGGAAATGCAAATAAATGCGATAAAATTAGACAATTATCCATTGCCAAAACCCTTGCTGATGTAATTCGAAGAATCAGCGACGAACAATCCATAAGTAAAATTTTTGCTGAATCTAACTAAATCAAAGCTATTCCAACAGTCAATTATTGACTAAAAAATAATTGATGAATTAGGTATAATTCCACCTCTGTTTTTAAAAAACAATACTATGAAGACAACTACTGAAGCTCATAAAACCGCCCTAAATAGTCTTATCGTCATTGGAAAAGAACAAGGCTACCTTACCTATTCAGAAATTAATGACCTTCTGCCTGAGGATCTCTTGACTCCAGAGCAGGTAGAGCCAATTGTGACTATTCTTGAGGAGTTAGACATTGTGGTAGCTGATGAGGCGCCAGATGCTGACACTTTGGTTATGCACCAAGGTGGCAAAGCTGAAGCAAATTCAGCAGAAGTTGCTGTAGCTGCTCTCGCCGCACTAGATTCAGAGTTTGGAAGAACAACAGATCCGGTAAGAATGTATATGCGTGAAATGGGGGTTGTTGAACTATTAGAGCAAAGTGATGAAGTTAGAATCGCAAAAGAAATTGAAGCTGGTGTCTATCAAATAATGCAGGCAATATCACTTTATCCAGAAATTGCAGATCACTTCTTTAAGGCCTATACAAGGCTTGAAGAGGGCAAATGTAAAATGACTGATGTGGTTATTGGTTACCAAGGTGATGCTGAAGAATTTGAAGAAAAACAAGCATTGATTGTTGAAAAACAAGCGCTTCTTGATGAAAAACATGCAAAACTAGAGGCAATGAATCTAGATGCTGATGAGGATGAGCTGGACGAAGACGAAGATGAATTTGATGAGTTAGAATACACTGGACCGGATGAAGGTGAAGTTTATGAGCGCTTTGATAAAATACAAAAATCTTATAAAAGTTACGTCAATTCTTGCAAAAAGAATGGCTATCTTGATGCCAAGACAGTTAAGGCAAGACAAAAATTCTCAGGCTGTATTTCAGAGTTAAGACTCGCACCAAAGCTTGTTAGCACAATGATGGATGTTGTTTCTAGTCGTGTTTCTGTAGTTAAAAAAGAAGAAAACTTGATTCGAAATGCTTGTCTTGATGCAGGCATGAGCTCAGAGCTTTTTTACAAACTATTCCCTGGAAATGAAACTAACTTTGATTGGCTCAAAAGCAAAGAGATTGATAAAACAACTTTAAAATCTCTAGAAAAGTGCAAAGATGAGATTTACTATTCTCAAAAAAGTCTGTTAGAAAATCAAGAGGCGATGCAAATTACGGTTGGAGAACTTAAAGAAATCAATAAAAAACTTAGACAGGGTGATAGAAAAGCTAAAAATGCAAAGAGTCAAATGATTGAAGCCAACTTAAGACTTGTAATATCTATTGCTAAAAAGTATGCGAATCGTGGCTTGCAGTTCTTAGACCTTATCCAAGAAGGTAATGTTGGACTCATGAAAGCAGTTGACAAATTCGAGTATCGCCGTGGATACAAGTTTTCCACATATGCAACTTGGTGGATTCGACAAGCTATCACAAGATCAATTGCTGATCAGGCTCGCACTATAAGAATACCTGTACATATGATTGAAACCATCAATAAGCTTAATAGAGTGAGGCGTCAATTATTGCAAAGATTTGGAAGAGAAGCTACACCTGAAGAACTTTCTGTTGAAATGGAATTGCCAGAATATAAAATTAATAAGATTCTAAAGATTGCAAAAGAGCCACTTTCTATGGAGAATCCTGTCGGTGATGATGAAGATTCTACAATAGGTGATTTTATTGAGGATGAAAAATTGTCCTCACCTGTAGAAGTTACTACCAGGGAAAGTTTAAAAGAAACAACTGGTGATCTTTTAGCAAATTTATCTCCTAGAGAAGCAAAAGTTCTTAAGATGAGATTTGGAATCGATATGAGCACTGATCATACACTCGAAGAAGTCGGAAGACAATTTGATGTTACACGCGAAAGAATAAGACAAATTGAAGCAAAAGCGCTTAGAAAATTGCGACACCCTTCTCGCGCACACAAGCTTCAAAGCTTTTTAGAATAGCTCTTTACCCGGGCCTATAGCTCAGTTGGTTAGAGCAGTCGACTCATAATCGATTGGTCCTTGGTTCAAGTCCAAGTAGGCCCACCAAATATTAAAAAGCCTAGTTAAGCTAGGTTTTTTAATATTTGAAGCTTTATTTAAAGGGCTCAGAGGTAGTTTGGCTCAATTATTGATTCATTAATAACGCCGTTATTATTACTCACGTAATATGCTTTAGCATTGGGTAAAGATGAAACACAACATTCGAGCTCACCATCAACAAAATGAGCTGCAACACCATCATCACATGCAATGCCTTTCATCATTGAGCCATTTAATATAGCCTTATGATACTCAGGCCTGCGTTGTGGTTCGCTATCAAAGTGTGGGCAATTACTGTTCGGTAAAAAGCCTAGACAATCCAGTGGCAATAGTTTTCCAGTCACGGAGTCAGTCAGCCCTTTTTCAAACCAGCATATTGAGCCGGCACTCAGACCTGCCATGATAGCTCCGTTATTCCAAGCTTCAAGTAAATATTGATCAAGACTCCACTCTTTCCAAAGAACCATAAGGTTGCGAGTATTACCTCCACCCACATAAAAGATATCTTTATCTAAAACAAACTCTCTCAAATCTCCCTCTGGAGGCCAAAACAGTGAAAGATGACTAGTCTCACAGTTTAATTTTTTGTATGATGAATAAAATCGTCTTCTATAGCTTTCATCATCTCCACTCGCAGTAGGTATAAAGCAAACTTTTGGGTTTTTTTTATTGCTAAGAGATAACAGATACTTATCTAACTTTAGATTTTCAGGTTTTGAGGTAAAGCCTCCACCACCCATAGCTAAAACTTGTTTTTTCATTTTTATTGTAAAAATATGTTGAAGAAAAATAAATTTTACTTAAGATTCAGGTCAACAAAAAATAATTATGTACTCAATGATATAATGTTTTAATGAATAAAGCATTAATTTCCCAGCTTCTAAATATAAGCTCTCAAGCGGGTGAAATAATCATGGATATTCGCAAAAATTCTACTGAATTTTCAGTTAAAGATGACAATACACCAATCACTGAAGCCGATAAAGCTTCTCACGAATTTATATTAAATGCCCTATCAAAATTAACACCAAATATTCCAATTCTCTCAGAGGAGTCATCGCATATTCCGTTTTCTGTCAGAACTTCATGGAAAGAGTACTGGTTGATTGACCCATTAGATGGCACTAGAGACTTTATAGATGGCTCTCCCGACTTTTGTATCAGTATTGCTTTGATTAAAAACAACTATCCGACTTTTGGATTGATTTATTCGCCCTTTAATCAAGTACATTACTACCGGCTAAATAAACAGCCTTCAATCAAGGTTGAAAATACAAAATCATCTAAGATACTGACATCAAAGCCTAAGAGATGGAAAAAAATAGTTGTAGGCAGATATTCAATCAATAATAAAGGACTCAAAGAACATTTAAAACTAAAAACTAATTTTGAAACATTTAAACTTGGGAGTGCTCTCAAGTTTTGCCTAATTGCTGAGGGAATTTACCATTATTATCCCAAATTTGGACGTTGCTCTGAGTGGGATACAGCAGCAGGTATATGCATACTCGAAGGTGCAGGAGGGTCAGTAGTTAATCTAGATAATAAAGCCTTAAAGTTCAACCTAACTGAGGATATTATTAGTCCATCATTTATAGCAACTGCCTAGTCTGAAAACCTTAAAGAAAGGTCAATCGATCTAATATCTTTTGTAAGAGATCCAATAGAGATAAAGTCAACGCCAGTTTCAGCGTATTGAATTATATTATCTTCATTAATCCCACCAGAAGCCTCGATTGGATAGACTCCACTTGAAATTTGGACAGCCTCTATTAGATCAGGAATAGAAAAATTATCACACAATATACGCGTGATATTCGTCATCGAAAGAACAGATTTAAGCTCATCAAGAGATTCAACCTCAACAATTATTGGTATTTTAGGAAAATTAATTACAGCGTCTTTTATTGAATCCTCTAGTGAGCCAATTGTTAAGATATGATTCTCTTTTAGCATTATGCAATCATAAAGGCCCATTCTATGATTGACCCCGCCGCCGCACTTTACAGCATATTTTTGAGCCTTTCTAAGGCCTGGTATTGTTTTTCTTGTGTCAAGTAATTTTGCTTTTGTTCCAGAGATTAATCCAACTAACTCAGCAGTTTTAGTTGATGTAGCACTTAATATTTGTAAGAAATTGAGAGCGACTCTCTCGGCAGTAACTATAGTTTTTGCGAACCCATAAATTCTACATATTATTTGACCAGGAATAACATTAGAGCCATCCTCAACATTCCAAGTAATTTGAATTTTGGGGTCGATTGACAGAAAACATAGATTGGCAAAGTCAATACCACATATGACTGCATTCTCTCTGCATACAATCTCAGCTACAATCATTTTATTTTCAAGCAAAGTCGAAGTTAAATCTCCATCTCCAATGTCTTCCGAGATAGCTAATTGAACTATTTTTTTGATATCATTTTTCATTTACAAAGTCAATAATTGCATCAACTGATTTAGTGCTAGATTGGAGTTTCAATAATTTATGAATCCTTCCTAATTCTCTAATAAGTTTGGTATTGTCTGATTCTAATAACTTCATAGCATGATCAGAGATATTCTTTCCATTAGCATTCTCTTGAATTAATTCTGGAACAATATTACTTCCTAAAATTTTATTTGGAAGAGATACTTCACTCGTATGAAGCAAACGGCTCGCGATCTGATAACTGATATATGACAGTTTGTAAACAACAACCATGGGTACGGCCAACAAGCCAACCTCCAGAGCGGCAGTTCCTGATGCAACAATAACTAAATCTGAGTTACTAATTTTTGCATGTGCATCACCAACACTAACTCCTATTTCTATCCCATCAATACTTTTAGTAACCCAGTCTAATTGCTGATTGTTTGCAAGGGATATATTAAAGATCAGATCTGGATTTTCATCTTTCATTAATTTGGCTGCTTTTAAAAGCTCTGGCAATAAAGACTTAATTTCTGATTCTCTAGAACCAGGCATCAATAGAACATTATTGTTAGACTGATAATCTTTTCTTGGCTTTAAAGTTTCAGCAAGTGGATGCCCTACAAAGATTGCTTTTTGATTATGCATTCTGTAGAAATCAACTTCAAAAGGAAATAGACATAGAATTAAATCTGTTGATTGCTTAATTTTTTTAATTCTATTAGAGCGCCAAGCCCATATGGATGGGCTAATTAAATGAATTGTTTTTATACCGTTTTTCTTAAGGATTCGCTCTAACTTAAAATTAAAATCAGGTGAATCAACGCCGATAAAAACATCGGGCTTGTTTGCAAGATAGTGCTTAGAAATCCGCTTTCTGAGTTTTAAGATAGATGGCAATTTTCTCAAAACTTCACTCAGGCCCATTACATTGACTTCATTCATATGCCATAATCTATGGCAACCTGCTTTGATCATCTTATCCCCAGCTAAACCATCAATCATGCAATTTGGCTCATTAAGCTTTAAAGCAACCACTAGTGATGAAGCAATCAAATCACCTGAAGTTTCTGCAGCGCTGAGGGCAATCTTCATTTCAATTCATTAATGCAAGGGCATATTTATCTTTGTTACACTCTTAAAATATTAAGATCTAGGTAAGATAATATCAGGGTTATCATCAAAAGGCCTGTAAATAACAAGAACCCCGCCGATAACTTGAACTAATTGTGAGTGAGAAAATTCCATAATTCGCTCAATGATGTTTTGTTTCACATCACGATCATCCACTCTTAACTTAATCTTTATTAGCTCATGCTTTTGCAATGTAGAGTCAATTTCTGCCAATACTGAATCACTTAAGCCATTTTGACCAACCATCACAAAAGGCTTCAAATCATGAGCAATTGATCTTAAATATTTTTTTTGATTATTAGTCAATTTCATCTTCAAATAAACTCTCATTCTCATAAAGGGAATCAATTGTTTCTCTTTTTCTAATCGTGCTATGTTTATTGCCACTAACCATTATCTCCGGAACCCTTGGCCTAGAATTATAGTTAGAGCTTAGGACAAATCCATATGCGCCAGCTGTCATGATAGCAATGTAATCTCCTTTTTCTAAAGTAAGATTTCTATCTTTCGCTAAGAAATCTGTAGACTCACAAACAGGGCCAACAATGTCCCAAGTATCATTAATACCCTTCGAGTTATCGTCAATCAAGACAGCTTGATGATAGGACTGATACAATGAAGGCCTAATTAAATCATTCATAGCACCATCAACAATTGCAAACGACTTTAGATTATTTTGCTTTAAGTATTCTACTTTTGTTACAAATATTCCTGCATTGCCAACAATTGAACGTCCAGGCTCAACCAATATCTTCATCTGATCAACTCTATTAGTAACAGAATTCAAATAGTCCTCAATATTGATTGTTTCCTCTTGGTCATAGCTAACTCCAATACCTCCACCAATATCAAGATGGTCGATCAAAATGTTTTCAGTTTTTAGCTTTTCAACAAGCTCTAATGCTCGATCTAGCGCCTCTATAAAAGGAGACACATCAGTTATTTGTGAACCTATATGATAATCAAGCCCACAAACTTTTAAATTTTCTGATAAAGCTGCTTTTTTAAACATTGAGAAGGCAATATCAGCGCCAACGCCAAACTTATTTTCTGCTAGGCCTGTTGAAATATAAGGATGAGTATTTGCATCTACATTCGGGTTTACCCGAATCGAAATAGGTGCAGTCATATTCAATGATGAAGCCACTGAATCAATGCAATCTAGCTCTCCTTCAGACTCGACATTAAAGCAATAGATGCCATATTCAAGAGCTTTTTGTATTGAGTATTCATTTTTAGCAACTCCCGAATAAACGCATTTGCTTGGATTTCCTCCTGCAGCAATTACCCTTTCAAGTTCTCCAAGTGATACGATGTCAAAGCCAGAACCGAGTTTTGCTAGAGTATTTAAGACTGCAATATTAGAGTTCGCCTTGACCGCATAACAAATTAAATGCGGATGATCTCCAAAAGATTTTTTGAATAGATTCCAATTGAACTCTATTTGACTTTTTGAATAAATATAAAGCGGCGAACCATAAGATTTCATTAAGTCTTTAACAAGTAAAGACTCAGCATAAAGACAATTATTTTGAAAATTGAATGCGTTCAATTGTTTATTCTATTAGCTACTAGTAGATGCTTCAATTGAGCCAGCTTGTGACTCATCGATTGGAACCAAATCGCCCATTCGGCCACACGCAGCTAGAGTAATAACAAGCGAAACAAGTAAAAAAAGTTTAATTTGGTTTCTCATGGCGTCACCATCACTTTATCAAAGGTATCATTTTACACAAAGGCTTTAAGCTGTTGTATAAACAAATCTCTAGGCATATTAAAAGCACCTAGACTTTCAAGATGCTTATTTTCCACCTGACAGTCTATCAATTTATAATCACTATTTTGGAGAAGGTAAGCAAAGGCAACTTTTGAAGCATTGCTAACGAGTGAAAACATTGACTCTCCAAAAAAAACACTTCCTAACGCAACTCCATATAAACCGCCCACCAGCTTTTTATCCAAAAAAACTTCGTAGGAGTGCGCATATCCTGCATCATAAAGATTACAGTAAGCTGAAATCATCTCATCACTTATCCAGGTTCCAGACTGTCCAGCTCTAGGGACATTTTGACACTGGTGCATTACTTCAGGAAAAACAGTATTCACTGAGACATTAAATCTTGATGAGTTAATAGTCTTTCTTAAGCTTTTTGAAAGATGAAAAGCCTCAGGCGTAATGACCATTCTAGGGTCAGGAGAATACCACAATATTGGCTCATCTTTTCCATACCAAGGAAAGATTCCATTTGAATAAGCATGTAATAATCTTTCAACAGATAAATCACCACCTATTCCTATTAGGCCATTTGGTTCTTTGAGAGCTAATTTTATATCTGGAAATTTTATTTCATCAGCATTAAGCCAAAAGGATGAGGGGATTTGAATCACTCTTTTCGATTATTGATAATATCCCTTGCCATGTAGAGTGCAAGTATACTTCTAGCCTCGGTTAAATCCTCTGAATATGTTAACTGCTCTATATCTGAAAGTTTTTTAGGAACAATTTCTAACGGTTCTGGCTCATCACCTTCTGCAGTCTCTTCGTAAAGCTCTTCAGCCAAAACAATATGCGTTTCGCTAGACTGATAGCCTGGAGCAAGGGTGATTGTTTTTAAAAAAGTTAATTTGTTTGCGCCGTAACCAATTTCTTCTTTAAGCTCCCTCCCAGCAGCCTCAACTGGGGTTTCTCCTTTATCAATTTTGCCCTTAGTCAAACCTAACTCATATCTTTCAGTTCCACCAGAAAACTCATATATCATTAAAACTGTTTCATCATCAATCATTGGGATAACTAGAACAGCTCCATTACCTCTTGACATTAATCTTTCATAAACCCGAGTTGCTCCATTTGAAAACTCAACATCCATGGATTCAAGATTAAAAATTCGACTCTGAGCGACAGTGTGAATATTGGTAAGTTTGGGCATTTTCCTCATAGTCATATTATGCCATTGCTTGTAATTTAGAATAAATTAATGATTGATTATTTTTCAATAGTAAAGGAAAAATAATCATTCAATTTATTACTTTCGATTCAGCTCATCAAAGACCATTAATGCTGATGTATCACTATATGTATGGCCTTTATCCATTAGGTTAATGTATCTATCATAAACCTCTTGAGTAAAAGTTAAATTAGTTGCATTTCCTTGAGCTTGATCCAAACAATACCCTAAATCTTTCACCATCCACTTAATTGCAAAACCAAAATCAAACTCCCTTTGATGCATCGTTTTGCCCCTATTCACCATTTGCCATGATTGGGCAGCGCCTCCAGATATAGCAGATAATAATTTATCCATATCTAGATTTTCAGCCTCGGCAAAAAGCAAACCCTCTGATAGTCCTTGCAATAGTCCAGCAATACAGATTTGATTAACCATTTTCGCTAATTGACCTGACCCAGCCTCCCCCATTAAAGTAATACTCTTTGAATATGTATTAATAATAGATTCACATGACTCTAAAACAGCCTGATCTCCTCCTGCCATAACACTTAGAACACCATTTATAGCTCCAGCTTCGCCACCACTAACCGGTGCATCAATAAAGTCAATTTCTTTAGCACCCAGAGATTCATTTAAGTGCTTTGCGAGTTTGCAAGATGTCGTCGTGTGGTCAATAAATATAGAGCCACTTTTTAGAAAGGACAACATCCCACCTTTCGAAAATACAATTTCCATCATATCTTCGTCCCTGCCAGTACATGTGATAACTACATCAGCATCTGAGACAGCTTCTTCAATTGTTTGAGCAACTTTACCTTGGTATTCATTACCCCACTTAGCAGATTTTTCTAATGATCGATTAAAAACACAGACGTTGAAAAGTCCAGAATTTGATAAATGTCCTGCCATTGGATATCCCATTGTGCCTAGACCGATGAAAGTTACATTTTTTTTACTGCCCATAGATGTATCCTAATTTTTTGTTCAATTACTATGAATTATACGACAATGTCTTCTATACTAAATCGCCACTTAATTCAAAAAATCTTCCATATGACTGAACCCAAATACTGGCAACAATCCAAAGAATTTTTATCTAAAGTTGACCCTAGCCTAGAAGGGCTGCTCTTGAAGCACGATGATTATATTATTTCATCTAGGGGTGAAGCATTAGAAACTTTACTTAGGGCAATAGTTGGTCAGCAGATATCTGTCCAAGCAGCTGCGAGTGTATGGGGAAAGTTTGCAAATAAAATTGGACAAATAAAGCCAGAAAATGTACTTTCATTAAGTTTTGATGATCTCAAGGCCTGTGGCCTATCAAAACAAAAGACTCAATATCTTATTAATATATGTAATCATTTTATTTCTTTCTCAATCAAAGATCATTCACACTGGGAGGACCGGTCATTTGAGAGCGTCTATCAAGAATTAATAACCATTAAAGGAGTGGGTCCTTGGACTGCTGAAATGTTTGGTATGTTTTATTTACTCGAACAAGACATCTTTCCAATAAAAGATATTGGAATTATTAGAGCTATGAATCAGATTTATGGCGACGGAAATATTCTTAGCAAGAATCAGATTATAGAAATTTCTGAACAATGGAAGCCTTATAGAAGCGTTGCGTGCTGGTTTCTATGGAAATCTATTGACAGTGAAGATGTTCAATACTAAGACTCTAAAGCCTTAACAACAAGATCACCCATTTCTTCTGTTCCAACTACTTTTTGACTGTCACCAGCAATATCCTTTGTTCTGTATCCTTGATCCAAGACATCGCTTACCGCAGAATCAATTTTTTCAGCCAGCTCTGCTTGGTTAAGCGAGTATCTCAACATCATAGACACAGACAAGATAGTTGCTAATGGATTTGCAATATCTTTGCCAGCTATATCTGGGGCAGAACCATGAATAGGCTCATACATACCAAAGTTATTTTTATCTAATGATGCTGAGGGCAGCATACCGATCGAGCCAGTTAGCATTGCTGCACAATCAGAAAGAACATCTCCAAAAAGATTACTAGTAACCATGACATCAAACTGCTTAGGATCTCTCACGAGCTGCATAGCTGCATTATCAACGTATAAATGAGAAAGTTTTACATCTGAATATTCTTTTGATACTTCCTCCATCACATCTCTCCAAAGCTCAGAAACCTCAAGAACATTTGCTTTATCAACAGAACAGACTCGACCATCCCTCTTTTGAGCTATCTGAAAAGCAGAATGTCCAATTCTTGCAATCTCAGATTCATAATAGGTCGCAGAATTGACTCCAAAGCGCTCACCATTTTTGATTTCAACTCCTCTTGGCTCTCCAAAATAGATACCTCCAACAAGCTCGCGAACAATCATTAAGTCAAGACCGGATACAATCTCATTTTTAAGGCTGGATGCAGAAGCTAGTTGTGGATATAGGATTGCTGGCCTTAGATTTGAAAAAAGCTCAAGCTCAGAACGTATGCCCAATAAACCTCTTTCTGGCCTTAAACTTCTTTCGAGTGACTCCCATTTAGGACCCCCAACAGCTCCCAGCAAAATTGAGTCGCACTCTTTTGCAATCCTAATCGTCTCATCAGGAAAAGGCGAACCTGTTTCATCATAAGCTGCTCCACCAAGGAGTCCATTGACAAGAGTCATCTCCATTGCATGATTCCTATTTAATGAATCAATGACTTTAACGGCTTGAGCCACAATTTCTATCCCTATGCCGTCGCCAGGCAGAATCAGTATTTTTGACATTTTAGTTTCCTAATATACGTTTATAAATTAGATGTAGTTATATTTCAACCATATCGAAATCTTCCTTGCCTGATCCACAAACTGGACACTCCCAGTCTTCAGGAACATCGGACCAGGTCGTTCCAGGATCAATTCCTTCATCTGGAGCCCCTTTCTCTTCGTCATAGATCCATCCACACATGGTGCATTGAAATTTTTTCATAATAAGTTTTTAACAGGAAAAGTTATTAATGCTGGTCAATTCCTTTGCAAGGTGATTATACATTTTGTTAATCATAAATTGATAATCAAAATTGATAGCTACTTTCAACATCAAAACTAATATAAGTGATATTACAAAATACAGTATAAAATATTGCAATGCTCAAAATTTATAACACTCTCAACAATCAAAAGGAAGAGTTTCAACCTATTGATGCGAACCAAGTTGGAATTTATGTTTGTGGTATGACCGTTTATGACCTATGCCATATGGGTCATGCTAGAGTTATGGTGATGTTTGATGTCATAACAAGGCATTTGAGACGAAACTTTCCTAATGTAAAGTATGTCAGGAATATCACAGATATTGATGACAAGATCATCACAAGGGCTATTGAAAATAATGAGGATATTTACTCCTTAACTAATAGGTTTATTGATGCGATGCATGAAGATGAACAGTCTTTGGGAGTCCTGAGTCCAGATATTGAGCCTAGGGCTACTGATTCGATTGACAAGATGATTGATATGATTGAATCTTTATCAAAAAAAGGATTGGCGTATCAAGGAACCAATGGTGACGTATTTTATTCAGTAAGAAAATTTAAAGAATACGGGAAACTATCTGGAAAAAACTTAGATGACCTGGTAGCTGGTGCAAGGGTTGATGTTGAAAACCACAAAAAAGATCCTCTTGATTTTGTTCTTTGGAAAAAAGCTAAATCTGGCGAACCCAGCTGGCCGTCACCCTGGGGTAATGGTAGGCCTGGTTGGCATATTGAGTGCTCTGCAATGTCTAATCATTTTATTTCGAATCATTTCGACATACATGGTGGCGGCATGGACTTGACATTTCCGCATCATGAAAATGAAATTGCCCAATCTGAAGGCGCCAATAATTGTACATTTGTAAATACTTGGATGCATGTTGGTTTTGTTAATATTGATGACGAAAAGATGAGCAAGTCTCTCAATAATTTTTTTACTATTCGTGATGTATTAAAAAAATATGATGGAGAAGCCCTAAGATATTTTCTTATAAGTAGCCACTACCGTTCGCCTTTAAACTATAGTGAAACAAACATTGAGAGCGCTCAATCAGCTTTAATTAGACTTTATAACGCCATAAAAGGCCTAAATCATAATTCTGTAGATTCGTCACTTCTTGAGGTTGACTATGAAGCAAGATTTAATGCAGCTTTAAATGATGATTTCAATACACCTATGGCCCTAAGTGTACTTTTTGAAATTGCTAAACAAATCAATATTGAACGAGCAGCCAACCCAAATAAAGCGAACACACTATCGAGTCAACTTGTCCAGCTCGGAAATAACCTTGGCATTCTTAATTATAATGCTGATGAATACTTGAAACGAGGATCGGAGTTGTCTGAATCTGAAATCTCTAAAAAAATTAACCAAAGAGAGGCTGCAAGAAACTCTAAAGACTTTACTATGTCAGACCAAATCAGAGATGAGCTTTTGGAGCTTGGTATTATCCTCGAAGACAGCATAAATGGAACAACTTGGCGAAGAAAATAATATTAGCCTGGATTGGAATCAAATTGATACAATCTTGCTAGACCTTGACGGAACTATCTTAGATTTAAACTTTGATTTAGAGTTTTGGTTGGAATATATTCCCCAGGTTTACTCAAAACAAAATCACATCGACTTTAAGACAGCTAAAGAAATAATCATATCAAAGATTAATTCTCAAGAAGGGAAGCTTACCTGGTATTGCTTGGATTATTGGGAAAAACAACTTGAATTAGATATTATGAAACTAAAAACTGACATCTCACATCTGATTCAAGTTCATGATCATGCCTTAACTTTTCTTCAACGTGCAAAAGATAAAAATAAGCGTATTTATTTAGTTACAAATGCCCATAGAAAAGGCATTAAACTTAAAATGAAAATGTCTAAAATCGAAGGTTTTTTTGATGAAATTATTTCATCACATGACTTTGGAGTTCCAAAACAACAGCAAAAATTTTGGAAAGAGCTAGACAAGCAAATCGATTTCAATAAAGAAAGGTCAATTTTCTTTGATGATTCTTTAGATGTTTTAGAGGCGGCTGCCAAATTTAAAATTCAAAATGTTATTGCAATCAGTAAGCCAAGTACTAAGATTGTGAAAAAAAATGTGCCAGGCTTTAGGAATATTGAAAACTTTGGTGAGGCTATGCCACATTAAGTAATCGTCATTTTAATTACCATTTCCTATGAAACAATTTGTAACAATCTACTCCAGCTTAGATTCTAAAATATTTTTTTTAACTAGAAAATTCTAACTTAATATAATTAAACAATACTTTAGAATTATTGAATACTGTATCCATACCAAATGTTATACTTTTTTAATAACTCTGAAGTGCATCTGTATGCGATAGTCAAATTTGCATACTTGAATCTTAACCTTTAATAACTAAATTATTATGAAAAATGCCTTTTATGCTCAATCTGGAGGAGTAACTGCTGTAATTAATGCTTCAGCCAGTGGAGTGATTGAAACAGCTCGAAAACATTCTGACAAAATTGGTACAGTTTATGCTGGAGAGAATGGAATCATTGGGGCTTTAACTGAAAACCTAATTGATACCTCATTGGAATCGGATACTGATATTGCGGCACTTAATCACACACCGTCAGGTGGTTTTGGGTCTTGTCGCTATAAGATGAAATCACTCGAGGCCAATAGAGCTGAATATGAACGCCTAATAGACGTCTTTAAAGCTCATAATATTGGTTATTTTTTTTATAATGGCGGGGGTGACTCAGCAGATACTTGCTTAAAAGTTTCTCAATTATCTGAAAGTATGGGTTATCCGATTCAGGCAATTCATATACCCAAAACTGTAGACAATGACCTTCCAGTAACTGACAACTGCCCTGGATTTGGTTCAGTAGCAAAATATATTGCCGTTTCAACAATGGAGGCAAGTTTTGATGTAGCATCAATGGCAGCAACTTCAACAAAAATCTTTGTATTAGAAGTCATGGGCCGCCATGCTGGCTGGATTGCAGCAGCAGGAGGGTTAGTAGACTCTTCAATACCAGTAGTAATTTTGTTTCCTGAGGTTGATTTTAACGAAGAGAAATTTTTAGCTAAGGTCGACAAAAATGTAAAAGAATTTGGATATTGCACCATAGTTGTATCTGAAGGAACAAAGTGGCCTGATGGCTCTTTCCTAGCAGAACAGGGTACTCGAGACGACTTTGGACATGCTCAACTTGGCGGAGCAGCGCCTGTTGTTGCGAATATCATTAAAAAATCTCTGGGCTATAAGTTTCACTGGGCTGTTGCTGACTATCTGCAGCGTTCAGCAAGACATTTAGCTTCTAACTCTGATGTAGAACAAGCCTACGCTCTTGGAAAAGCTGCGGTAGAAATGGCCCTAGATGGGAAGAATTCAATCATGCCTTCTATTGTTAGAAAATCAAGTAACCCATACCAATGGGAAATTGGCTATGGCGAATTAAAGGACATCGCAAATGTGGAAAAAATGATGCCTGAAAATTTTATTTCAAAAGATGGATTTTCTATAACTGATTCATGTCGCGAATATTTACTTCCACTTATTGAAGGTGAGAATTATCCACCGTATAATAATGGTTTGCCAGAATATGTCGTAATGAAAAAAACAAAGGTAAGCAAAAAGTTGCCCCCCTTTGAAGTGTAAATAAAAGGCGTTCATATGAATATTATTTTGTTAGGACCCCCTGGTGCTGGAAAAGGCACTCAGGCGGCACATATTTGTGAAAAGTTTAATATACCTCAGATTTCGACTGGTGATATGCTGCGTGCAGCAGTCAATGCTGGCTCACCGATAGGCCTGGAAGCAAAAAAAACAATTGATGCTGGGAATCTTGTATCTGATGAATTGATTATTTCTTTGGTTAAAGAAAGAATTCATTTGCCTGATTGTCACAATGGTTATTTACTTGATGGATTTCCTAGAACCATTAATCAAGCCAATGCTCTTAAACTTGAAGGCATAAAAATCAACTATTGTGTTGAAGTGAAAGTTCCTGATGATGATATCGTCGAGCGAATGTCTGGTCGTCGTGTTCATTTATCTTCCGGAAGGACATACCACATTAAATTTAATCCACCTCAAGAACCCAACAAAGATGACATTACTGGAGGTGAACTAATTCAGCGTGTTGATGATAATGAAGAGATCGTCAGAGGTCGACTTAAAATTTACCATAAACAAACTGAACCATTAGTCAAGTACTATCGGACTGACGCAGATAACCCCGAAACTGGCACTAAATTCATTGCTATTAATGGCGTTGGCACTCTGGAAGAGGTTAAAGATAGAATTTCAACCGCATTAGTAAGTTAACAAACGACTCTATAAGTCAATCTTAAACTTGACTCTTTTAGTTCCATCTTCAGAGCCCTTCACTAAGACTTTATCATTATTGATGTCATATGTTAAAGAATCCCCACTGAATGAATCAAAGCCTTGGACTAGATATGCATCACCAACTAGAAAGATCATGCCCTCATTGACATCATAAGTAATTAAAGTTGCAGTAGCCTCAATGAATCGCGCCTGATTTTCTTGACTTTGAATATACTTTGCAGGTTTGTCAAGAGTACCTTTAGCAATCATGGTCTCCACTCCATCAGCATTGGTCTGAACTTGAATGATGTCAGCTGTCATTACCAAAGAGCCTTGCTTTACTTCAGCATCGCCAATGAACTCATTAAATCCAGTTGTCTCATCAACCATAACTGATTCAGCCTCAATCTCAATTGGCTGTTCAGCATCCTCAGACAAAGCAAATACAAAAGTTGAGCAAAATATAGCCATTAGTAAAATCAATTTATTCATAAACAGCAACAACCTCATCCATTAATTTAAGTTTCTTTGAAATAGCATCATAATGCATTTTTTTTGACTTTATGTCAACAGTGCTAGATTTAAAACGGCTTGGCGAATCAGACATAAAAATTTCACCTCCATTTGACTGATCAATTATCAAATCATAGCTCTTAAGTGAACCTCCTGAACCGTCCAAAATATCAACATTCCCAAGAAGTTTTGTTAATTTTGAATTCATATCTACATCTATGCCCTTGTCTGCATTTACAATATTTTGATTTGATCGGTAGACAGTAGGCTCCTTGCTAACATATTTTTTGACGCCACCTTCCTGATTGATTAATAAATCCTTAGTATCAATTGTTGCACCTGTATCCTGGAGAATTTGAACTTCACCATTTAAATTCATTATATCTCTATCAAGATCCATATCCATACCCTCTGCAATAATTTTTGCAGTCTCACCTAAATATACAATTCTGCGGTTGCTATTAATTTGCCCATCTTTAACAATTAAAAGCTCGGTATCAATCTCATGAGAAATGCCGCTCATAGTTTTAATTTCTACCTGGTCTATAAAATGAATCGCACCTGATTTAAAAATAACTGCACGATCAGACTTCAAAGTTAGATTTTTATTTTGCAATTCATCAAAAGTAGTTACTTTTACAGTTTCAAGCTGAACAGGGGCATTCTTAAAACTTTTATAAACGTCTGCTTCAATAGTATGCAATAAAACCTGGTTATTTGAATACTCCTTGATAATAAAATTATCTATTTTTTCAAGATAGGGTATGTCTGTATTCTGAGATTCAACAACTTCTTCATTGGTGGACGGTTGACTAAAAACAAAGATATTCATCAAATTTTTTTGAAATATCCAAAGAATCGCCACCACGGCTATAATGAAAATCAGAAGTGATTGAATTTTCTTAGATCGAAAAAGTCCCATACTATGCTAAATCAAAGAATACAAGGATTGTACGGAATTACACCAGACAAAAACCTTAACATAGACATTATTGAGAATGCCATAAAAAAACATCATATCAATATTCTCCAGTATCGCAGAAAAGCAGTCAACATAGAACACAAGGTCGAAGAAGCAAAAAAACTACTTAATCTATGCAAAGAACATAATACTTTATTTATAGTCAATGATGATGTGAACCTTTGTGAGAATATAGGTGCTCATGGCATTCATCTTGGCCAAAATGATATGGATGCAAAATCTGCCAGAGAGAGACTGGGCAATCATTTTATTATTGGTGTGACATGCCATAATAGTTTGGAGCTTGCAATTAAAGCAGAACAAAATGGTGCTGACTACGTTGCACTAGGCGCTATCTTTAAATCAAGCACTAAGCCCAATGCTACTCATTGCCCTCTCACTAAAGTTGAAGAAATCAAAAAAATTGTTAGTATTCCGATCGTAGGTATTGGTGGCATCAACCTAACAAATCAACATGTCGTATACCAATCTGGATGCAGCTCGGTTGCAATGATTGAAGGTCTATTTATGGATTAAGTCTGTGGGCGTTTTGATATGAGTAGCCACCTTTTAAACCTTTTTTTGACAGGACTAATTGCCATAACTGATTTCTTCTAGAGCGAAATGTACCTGCACACATCAAGAGGTAATACTCCCACATCCGCTTGAATCTTTCATCGTATTTATCCTTCAAACCATCATAGTTTTTTTGAAAATTTTCATTCCAAGCCATAAGGGTTGGATCATAGTCTTGCCCAAAATTATGCCAATCTTCTATAACGAACAACCCTTGAGCAGATTTACTTATCTGTGCTGGTGATGGAATCATACCATTTGGGAATATGTATTTATTGGTCCATGGGTCTGTCGATCTTGAAGGTGTGTTCCTGCCAATTGTATGTAGCAAAAAAAGCCCGTTATCGTCTAAACATCTTCGAGCAACCTGCATATAATCTCTGTAGTTTTTATATCCCACATGCTCAAACATTCCTATTGAAACTATTGCATCATAGGTGCCATATAAATCCCTATAGTCTTTTAATTCAAATGAGGTGTCTAAACCCTTGCAAGATTCTTGTGCATATTCCATTTGCTCCTTGGACACTGTTACTCCATGGACACTCACGCCATAGTTTTCAGCTGCATACTTCGCAAAGCCTCCCCATCCAGAGCCAATTTCGAGTACTTTCATTCCTGCCTTTAGATGCAGTTTTCTGCAGACGAGGTCTAATTTATTGACCTGTGCTTGATCCAAATTATTTGCACCATCCCAATAACCACAAGAGTAAATCATTCTTTGGTCAAGCATTAAAGCAAATAAATCATTGCCAGTATCATAATGCTCTTTGCCAACAATATAGGCACGCTTTTTTGACTGAGCATTTAAAAAATAAGCTCTTAAAACATGTAAAAGAAAGGCTGGATTTTTAATTTTTATTTGTTTATCAATCCGGCCCCATAGCATCTGATAACAAAATTGGTCTAATGCCTCACAGTCCCACCAACCATCCATATAACTTTCCCCGAGCCCCAACGACTTGCCAGATAAGACTCGGGAATAGAAAAGTTTATTGTGTACTTGGATATCAAATGGACGAGTGCCGTTGACCTGAATATCAACTGACTCTAATAGCGTGCTTACTGTTTCTTTAAAATCAGCCAAATCTTAAAAATAACTTACCCCACTTCCTACAAATCTTACCATAGAATAAATCAATTTGGAAATGCGTAATACTTACAGAAATCTAAGTTGAAGCTTTTGATTTAATAAAAGATGAAAGGCTCAAAAAGAATATGATTACAAACCAAACGAGAGACCATCCAGCCATACTTAGACCAAAAAACTCCCAAGGTATCTCTGCACAATTTCCATCGCCCATAAATAAGGCATTTATTACATCAGCAAAAGGAAACACGTCAATAATATATTCTAAAGGGGGTCCGCACAATGGCACCTCGTCTTCAGGTAGGCCTTGAAGCCATACTTGACGACCAGAAATCCAAATACCTGCTAGTGCGAAAAGAGATAAAAAAAACGAATAAACTCTGCTGACTTTGAAGCCTGGGTTGTGCAAAAAAGAAACAAAAGAGCTTAATCCGATTAGGCTATAAAAAAACTGCTGAGTAATACATAGGGTACATGGCTCAAGCCCTAAAATTTTCATACTGTAAGCAGCATAGCCAAGCAGAGATCCAACAATCAAGAAAATGATTAAATGGATTTGACGTGCTGAAAAGTTACTTATTAATAAGTTCATCAATATTTCTCTGCTTTATTCCTGACCAAACCTGGCAACTCTCTCTGGGTCATCGAGCTTAGGACTTGAAAAAAACTCATTTACCATAGGTATAAAAAACTCCAATGTCTTTGAATCGTAATTGGGATCAAAACAGTTTTGATCATAATCATGACAAAACCTTACTGCCTCAGCATACCAAGGATGATCAATAAATGCCTCTCTGGCATTTCTATCACCGCCTGAGTGATGAGCGTAATAGTACATCTGAAATACTCCATGATGCTTAATAATCCAATAGATTTTCTCTGAAACAAATGGCCTTAGAATAGCAGCGGCCATTTCAGAATGCGAGTATGGTGCAAGAGAGTCACCAATATCATGAAATAAAACTGCCATCACCATTTCTAAATCCTCTTTAGCTAATAGTGCTCTAGTTGCACCTTGGAGAGAGTGCTCTAATCGACTAATTTGATAGCCTGATAGACTTGAATCCAAAGACTTTAAAGCATCAATAAGCCTAGAAGGCAAGTCTTGAACATATTGAGATTCTAGTTTATCAAGGAAGGCATACTCTTCCGCTGTGCCATCCTCCATGCAAATAAAATTGACTTTATCCATGGCTAACATCTTACAGTAATATTGGCCCTAAATTCTTTTAGCGCTGTCCTTTAATAATCCGGCGACATAGTGTGAAAATGAATGTCTGATCATCATAAATATATTCTTTTTTTCACGATAGACAAAAACTGGTGCTTGTCCAAAAGTAGTTGAAACAGCTTTTCCATCTTGAAGGGACCCTTCGAGATCATAACTCATCCATCGACTCAATAGGTCAATGGTTTTATCGCCTCTAAACTCAAGAGTTCCATATGCAGCTGAATTGTTTGTGATAGAAATACCAAGAGGAAGTTTATTAGTCTTCTCTTCAATTTCCAACATTTGCTGAGCGCTTAGGGAGATCCAAAATTCATCTGGACTGACCCAAAAGCATTTTAAATCTGAATCGCCAAAGGTCGCTAGTAATGGCCCAGGAAGCCCTATATTAAAAATATCTTTTGCTACTTTGATATTCATTTTAGAGTCTTTAGATGTTCTTAAAATGAGTAGAGATTGATCTATCACTTCTTGACAGCTGACGCCTTCCTGGTTGACTAAAAAGCCTTCTTCGTCAATTAGTGTATTGAAAGTTGATCTGAATTCTGGTTCCATATTCTCATGAC
>Ga0228659_1000033_pt1 | contig 31878 bp, 20 predicted proteins | sample 73DmetaG_FD_182740 | JGI IMG/M metagenome (GOLD analysis project Ga0228659, IMG submission 182740) | Seawater microbial communities from Monterey Bay, California, United States - 73D | ecosystem: Environmental > Aquatic > Marine > Coastal | place: USA: California | collected 2016-11-16 | reverse complement strand
GTCATTGGGCAAGTCAGGACTTTGATAGCCCAGGTGCCATTTACCAATGAGTGCAGTGTGGTAGTCTAATTGTTGCAGTGCCTGAGGTAGGGTTACCACCTCATTTGCAAGGTTTGCCCAAGTGTTTTGGGGCATGTCGCGAATCACTCCGGGAACCCCTACCCAGTCTGGATAATTGCCTGTGAGAATAGCAGCACGGCTGGGTGAACAAACGGTGCTGTTTGCATAAGCACGACCAAACAAGGTCGATCTGTCTGCCAAGGCATCAAGGTTGGGGGTATACAAATCTGTAGCTCCATAGCAACTCAGGTCTCCATACCCCAAATCATCAACTAAAACGAACAGTATATTGGGTTTGGTTTGAGACAAAACGTTGGTTGTAAAAGCCAAAAATAGAACCACACAAAAACGAGTCAAAACTATTGAGATTCTTTTTTTCATGCGCATCTAAGAATATTAGTTCATCACGACAGGGTCAGAAACAGGAAGGGTATAGGAGTATGTTTCTACCGCAACCGGAAGCGCCCCATAGAACTGAGATGTTTTGCTCAATACAGGCTTAGCAACTACCCAATAAACCCCCTTATCTGTAGTAACAAAAGTGTTTTTTTCAATGTCATGTGTCACCATTGTTGCTTGTGTAGGATCGTTGGTAGGCGCGAAATACACCATATAAGAGAAAAACTCATCAGACTTACGCCACTTAAGTTTTTTCCCCTTGGCAACGACTTGCATAGGGGTATACTCTTGGAAACGCCACTCAGAAAGGGTTTGAAAATACATGTCTCTATACAGATTTTGATGTTGCGCATCAAAAATTAGGTTGTTGAGCTCATTGGGGTCTTCTTTGATATTGTAGAGCTGATCAATGATACCATGGGTATAGATAAATTTATAATCCCCTTCTCGCATCATACGTGAAGGGACATTCTTAGCATTTGGAAGAAGCTTGTAATCTCCACCTCGAAATTCGGTAAACACCACTCTGTCTTGAATCGCTTCTCCAGTTTTTAGAGTGTGGATCAAGGAAGTTCCTTGCGCCGTTTCTGGAGTGTTTACTCCCACGAGTTCAGCCAAAGTTGGCATAATATCAATAAAACTCACTAAAGAGTTGTTTATCGTGTTTTCACCAAACAATTTAGGATAAGAAACAATAAAAGGAACATTTACAGATGCTTCGTACATATTGTGTTTTCCACGGAGTCCGTGCTCGAACAAATGCTCTCCGTGATCTGTGGTGTAAATAATTACTGTGTTTTCATAAAGTCCATTTTCTTTTAATGCATCGACAACCCTACCTACCATATCATCCATTTCTGTGATACAGGCGTTGTACGCTGCCATAACGTTTTGGGCTTTCTTTAAATTTTTTGGAATGCCCGAGTGTACCCAATTGGGCACCCATGGATATTTCCCTTTTTTATACCAATCGTCATAGGTTTCTGGCAATTGAAAGTCTTGGGGGTTGTGCATATCCAAGTATTTTTGTGTAGTGGTAAAAGGTGCGTGAGGTTTTTCAAATCCTATATGAAGAAAGAAATTTTGTCCGTCTTCACCACGTTTATTGATAAATTCAACAGATTTTTTAGCCACCACCATGTCAAAATTATCCTCGTCGTTTTCAACAAGAGTAGCTACGTAGTCCTCGTTGAGGTGCATAGACCCTCCTCGATACACTTTTCCGTATTTTTTAAATTGTCGATAGCGCATATAGGTATCTTCACCCACTTCATCTTGATAATGACCTCCAGGGAAATAGGTATAGTAGCGCAAGCTAATTTCATCAAAGCCCATACTATTTCCTCCTTTGTGGTCTTCATCTACATCTTTTTGCAATTCCCCATGCACATGCATTTTTCCAGGTGAGGCAGATACATAATTTCGTTCTTTGAGCATCTCGGCTAGGGTAATTATACCCTCATGATACCCAGTTTCTCTTAGGTATCCACTTCCCAAATTTTTAATTCTGCCATCAGGCATAGATACAGGTGCTTTGTGGTAGATAGCACCATTAGCATAAGGGTACATTCCAGTCATTAGGGCAGCTCTAGCCGGAGCGCAAACAGGCGCAGGTGTATAACAGTTATTAAAAATCACACCTGTTTTAGCTAAGGCATCAATATTGGGGGTTATGGCAAGTTCGCTGCCATAAGCCCCCGTTAATTGAAGTTTATGCTGATCAGAAATAATAAAAACAATATTGGGCTTTTGATCCACTTGTGTTTGTGCTACAAGTTGTGCCGTAAAAAGGATTATTAAAATTCGAATCATCATAAAGTTTTTAAGAATTAGTCAATGTTGTCGTTTGCAGAAGTTTCTGTGAGTGGAATGGGCCAGAAATAATCTGCTGCCTGACGTGCACCAAAGTTATTTCCATGTACGGTTTTACAGTACTCATTATAAACGCCCATACGGGTAAGATCAAAAAATCGGTGACCTTCCATATAGAGTTCCACTCCGCGTTCTCTAAGCAAGGCGGTTCTGAAATCATCCATAGACATGCCGATCAAGTCCAAATCGGCAGCACCAACGCGCTGACGTAAAGCATTGATGTCATCAACAGCCTCCACAGGGTTTTGGCTCAACTCAGCCATGGCTTCTGCACGCATCAAATACACATCTGCCAAACGAATCACGTGCCAGTTTTGTTCACTCGTATATTCAGTGGTGGCGTTGGAATCTACATATTTAGCAGTATATACCATATTTAAATTTCCATTAGCAGCACCAGTTTCTGTAATAGATCTTACATAGCCATTAGAATTATTGTTAAGCACATAAGATTTTGAAGCGTCTTGATACGCTCTCACAATCGAGTTTTGGAAACGAGGATCGTTTTTGTCAATATTGAAATTAATGAATTTCGGATGTAACTTATTGGTGCCACCCCATCCACCGCCACTGAGCCCAGCACCTCTTGGGCTAAACAAGTTGGATACGGCAGTGCCTTGTTCGGTTAGTGATGAGCCTTGAATATCGAATAACATTTCAGTGCTATTACCATTTGTAGGGCTAAAAATATTGACCCAACTATCCAAATCACCAACCAAGGCATAATCACCTTGATTGATAGCTGCGTCGGCATGATCTTTAGCTTTTTGGTAGTAAAAAGCTGTGGTTTCAGTAAATTCAAGAAACTTGGCATTACCTTCAATACCTGATTGCGCAGTTCTTTTTGCAGAAGCAATACGGAGATAAACCTTAGACAGCAAAGCATGTGCAGCGGCATTGGTGGCCCTTCCAATATCATTGGTAAACCCATTTTTGGTTTCACCAAAGCCCCAACAGTCTTGAGAGGCAGCCATTAGGTCATCAATAATCACTTGATATACTTCTGTAATAGGAGATACAGTCAGCCCTCCTTCTCCTGGTTGTACAGGAGAAGTCCGTAGAGGCACTTCGCCAAAACAACGCACCAAATTAAAGTAATGCAAGCCCCTTAAAAACTTGGCTTCACCAAGCACACGGGCTTTTAGTGTTTCATCCATGTTAATAGCAGGAACTTGTGCAATAATATTGTTTGCATCGCGAATACCACGGTACATTTCATTCCAAGGGTTTCTAAGGTTTTGGTCTGTAGAGACAATGGTTCCTTTTCTGAAATTACCATGCTTCCAGCTAGAGTTTCCTTGATCGGAAGCTGCATGTAAATTTGATAAAAATTGTTGTCTATAGTAACCCACACCGTCCTTGAGTTGGGCATAAGCACCTGTAAGTCCTGCTAGAGCATCTGTTTCAGTTTGATAAAACTGTTCGGTACTCAATTGTACCACTGGATTTTCTTCTAAAATGTCGTCACAGGCTGTAAAAAAAGCCATTGTAATCATCAAAGATGAAAACCATACTGTTTTTGAATTAAAAAAATGATTTTTCATGATTATCGTTATTAATAGTTAAACCTTAGACCCAGCGAAAATCTTCTTGTACCTGGGTAGCTACCAAAGTCAATGCCTCTTCTCCGAGGATCTTTATTATAGGACTGAACTTCTGGATCGTAACCAGGGTATTTTGTCCAAACAAATAAGTTGTTAGCTGCAGCAAACAACTTCAGGCTACTGCTGTTTTTTAAATTCAGTGTATATGAAATGTTGATGTTTTTAAGCTTTATAAAAGAGCCGTCAAAAATTTGACGATCCGATACGATAGCACGAGAGCCAGGATCAGTGGTTGGTGCTGGATGAGAAACTCCAGTGGTTGAACCCACTGAGGGATTATAAGCTAAAACCCCGTTAGCATCCATACTTAGCGGTGCAATCCAAGAATCTTCAAAAGCAGCAGTTTTTACATTGGTGGCTTTTTGAAGTCCATTCATTTGCCATGAATCTACCCAAAATAAATCTCCTCCTTTTTGACCTGTTAACAAAATGCTCATATTCCAGTTTTTGTAGCTAAAGTTATTGGTAATAGCTGCTGTGAAATCTGGGTTGGGGTCACCAATTTGTACATAATCATCAAAATTTATTTGTTGATTTGGTAATGGGTTACCATTTGCATCAACATCGACATGATTATTCACATATTTGATTTCACCAGGAACTGCTTCATCAATTCCACTTGCATTGGCTTCAGCCCAATCCGCATAAATACCATCAGTTTGTGCACCCCAAAAAATGCCTAAGGGTTTTCCAGCCATAAACACAGCAGGATATGCTTGACTAAATCCAACCGATGGACCCAGTTGGAAATCAAGATTGGAGTTTAATTGAACCAATTCGTTTCGGTTAAAAGCAATGTTGGCAGAAGTGTTCCAGCCAAAATCAGCTGTATTAAGCACTGCAGCATTTAAGGAAAACTCAATTCCTTTATTTTCAATTTCACCAAAGTTGTCAACAATGCTATAATAACCATTAGATGCGGGTAGATTCACATTTTGTAGTAAATCATAGGTTTTCTTATGGTACGCATCTACAGTCATATTAATTTTACCATCCAAAACGCTCAAGTCCAAACCGGCATTGAATTGTTCTGTAGTTTCCCAGGTCAAATCATCGTTTGCTAGGTTGGATTCATAGTAACCTGTAACAAGATTGTCGTCAAAATTATACCTTATGGGTGTCATCAATGCCAATGATTGATAAGGTGCAATCGGGTTACTACCTGTTTTACCATAAGATGCACGTAGTCTGAGATTCGAAATAATATCAGAGTCTCTAAGGAAATCTTCCTCAGAAGCAGCCCACGCCAAGGCAACTGAAGGAAAAATAGCACTTTTGTTGTTGGTGGCAAACTTTGAAGAAGCATCAATACGCGCATTGATGTCTACATAATACTTTCGTTTGTAGTTATATCCAACACGTGCCAAGCCTGAAAGCAATCCGAAATCTCTGAACTGTGCAATGGGCACCAACACATCAGATGCAGACTCAAAGGTATAGTACGATGTAACATCACTACCGTATCCGAAAGCTTTGTTATAAAGTGCTCTAATGTTGTTTTTTTCAACCGTTCCTACCACAATGGCATCTATTCGGTGTTTTCCAAAATTATTTTTATACCTAAAGCTTGTCTCTCCATATATTTTTTTGTTTTCAAGATAAGCCTGTGTAGCTTCCCCATTATTTCTTCTACCTCGTGTGGTATTTGTTGGGTAGTAGGTATCTCGGTTACTTTTCTGGTAGTTATAAGCACCCTTTAAGGTCCATGTTACCTTTGGAGTGAGTTTAATAAACACACCTATAGATTGATTTAGATTTACTGATTTTTTATGGTCTTGAACATATTTAGCCAAAGTATACGGGTTAGAAATTACATTTCCTTCATTTAGTTCAGCATAAATGTCATCATCTTGACCAGGCTCTAACAATGAAAAAATAGGTTGAAACTGTAGTGCTTGTGATACCACGCCGCGCTGTTGGAATATTTGTCCGTTTGCTACTGAAGAAGCATTTCCATCATTATATGCCAACAAGGTTCTCATAAAAATATCAACTTTATTATTGAAAGCCTTTTTTCTAAAGTTGGTATTTGAAGTAATTCTCTTATTATCAGTATTTAAAATGACACCTTCTTGATTTTGAATGCCAAGGCTTGTAAAAACACTGTTTTGAGCATTTCCACCCCTGTAAGATATGTTTACGTCACTTGAAATTGCATTTTGATAAGTTAACTTTTGCCAATTGTTATCCACTCCAGTGGATGTTGGGTAGGGAACTGAAAAGCTAGACAGCTCACTATACACTGTTGGATCCAGCGCTTGACTACCATCAAATGCATTAGCACCATAGAGGCTTGGATCTGAAATATCAATAAACAATTTATTTATTGCGCGTTGATTCATGTATGTTTCAAACGTGGGTCCATCCAATACATCAATAAAGTTGGCCACTTCAGTGATTTTTGTTTCTGCATTAACAGTAAAAGAATCTTTCCCGCCTTGGTCAGAAGCACTTTTTGTAGTAATAATAACTACTCCGTTTGCACCACGTGCTCCATATACGGCTGTAGCTGCAGCATCTTTAAGTACTTCAATTTTATCAATATCATTTGGGTTGATATTGGAAATCGAATTTTGACTCTGTCCCCCACCAGCATTTCCTTCCGCATCAGAAAGTGGGTCAATTGGAATGCCATCGACTACATATAATGGCTGCGTACCTCCCAAAATAGAGTTGGTACCACGAATAGAGATTCCCGTACCACCGCCTGGCTCAGATGAGTCGGTAATGACTACACCAGCTACCTGACCTTGAAGCAACTGCTCAACAGAATTAGATCTGTTTTTTTCAAGTTCTTTGGAAGTTACTTGCGCAATGGATCCCGAAAGATCTTTTTTGCTTACATCAAAATAACCCACACTCACTGTTACCTCATCGAGCTGGGTCATGTCGGCTTGCATATAGACGTCCATGCTTGCACTTTCAACGGTCTGCTTCACCGTTTCCATTCCAATAAAGGTAAAGACAAGAGTCTTTCCCTTTTCAGCTGTGATGGAAAAATTACCGTCAAAATCTGTTACAGCGCCCACATTGGACCCATCTACATAGACAGCAACTCCCGGAAGTGGCTGTTTGGTTTCTTGGTCAAATACCGTTCCGGAAACGGTCATATTTTGCGCTATCAGCGTGATAGGCAACAAGAGAAATAAAAATATATACTTCATAGTTTACTTGTTTATGATTAGTAATTTAGTTAAAGCTATTTCGTTTGTTCTGACAGAAATAGCATACGTTCCAATGGTTAAGTCTTTGGTTGAAATTGGAGTTTTGGTGTTGTGTTTAATTGTTTTTAAAAGCTTTCCGTTAAGAGAGTATATGCTTGTCTCAACTTCGGATTCAAAACTACTTTCAATGAAAAAATGTTCGTTTGAGGGGTTTGGATAGAGACATAATTTAGAGGTGTCAATGTCCTTAACATTGAGAGTAATGGAATTATTTGGATTTTGTTGCCATTGCGACATTAAAAAATATGCCGCATGTCCCCAACTCCCATCTGGTTCAATAAGCCATTTTCCGTCCATCCATTCATATAAAAAAGCATCCTCGTATTGTACACCCTTTTCCCAAGTGTGACCTGAAGGTCCACCCTGTTGCCCTGAACAGTAAAGGTTCCACAGATAAAAATTAGGTATTCCCAAGCCTAATGCTACCCCTATGTATCTACCATAGCGGTTTTCAATAACCGACTGGGTGTTGTTTCCGTTGTAAGGAGGGTTTTCGTTGATGGCAAACTCACCTATTTGAACTGGAAAATTACTATTGATAGCTTTTGTTTCGTTTGTGAAATATCTTGCCATTTCAAGCCCTTTCCACATCGCATGTCCATGAGGGTTGTCATTGTTGGACCAGCCACCGTCATAGGCAGACCAAGAGGTTAGGTCTAGGCGCGTCTTTGAAGCCACATCGGCTATGACACAAGGAATGTCACTATCCATCATCGTCTTGCGAGTTCCGCTGTCGTTCCACCATAGTTTGTTAAACTCAATCCCGTGGAATACTTTGGCGTTTGCGCTTAGGTGCTCCTTTCGGGCGCGTTCAGTACCTCTTTGACGGGCTCTGAACATACGTGCCATACCTTCAATGTTCCATTGCACATCATCTGGGACTGGCTGATAATTGTTGTTGTTAGAATTCTCCCATATAACACCCTGACCTCTAAGCATCCAATCGCCTTCCCAGTTTTGATACACAAAAACCTTGTCCATAGAACCGTAGGTCTCCAACAAGTGTTTGGTCAAATCATAAAACTGTTGTTCTTCGTTGATAAAGCTGGCGTGATCTATATCTGGCCCTTTTTTCCAATCCCCTTTGTTTCTGGTAGTTGTCCAAAAGGTGTGTGTTTTAATATGTGCCCTTTGGAACAAAGCATCCACTTGTGGGTGTTGCGCAACTTCTTTAAGTGTGTTAAAGCTAGGCCAAGTGTTGTTAAATGGGTAGGCCTTGTACATTTTGTCATTTTCAGTAGTCAGCGTTGTTTTGATGGAAGTGGCCCCAAATTGTTCATAGAAATCCAATCCTTCTTCCATAAATGGCTTACTTGTAAAATTGTACCAGCCTGCTATATGACTGGCACCGAAAATATCTTTGATCTGACTAACATCAATACCTTCATTGGGGTCATAGGCATCAATGGCTGCTGTAATTGCTGACTTAGAAGGAAGTGTTTCAGAAAAATGGTATCTCACTTCACCACTGTTAGCCAATACAAAGTTTGGGTTGTCTAAAGTAAGGTTGTAAAAATTGATCTCTTCTCCTAATTTAAACAAACCTCCTTGATCAATGGTCAGTGTATAACCTGCAGCTTCTGTTTTTTTATTGAGGTTGGCATTATTGATTTTACCCACAGTCAAACTGCCCTTATCTTTGATGGTAATAGAAGACCCTTCACCAGATGTGGTGTTTTTGGTAAACAAACTCACATCGTTGGCCAAAACCACTCCATGAACAACAAGATCTGCCTTTGCCGTAGCAGAGCTCCATTGATAGGTAGAACCTGTAAGGCCAAGCACTCCTTTGATGTTTAGATAGGCGTATTTGGTAATTTCAACATGTACCCTGTTGTTGGATTTGACCACAAAATTGCCATCCGTAATCATGTTATAGATGTCAACAATAAGATTTTTGTCGGCCGTACTGCTCGTGATTTTTATATCTTTTGGATTAAAGAAACCCGAACCAGAGATATAAGCTGTTTCACTTCCCGACAAACTGAGGTTGATGTTGGCGTTGTAGGTGTAAATCTCACCTGTTCCAGGGTCGTTTCCAGGATCAACACGACCAGCTGAGAAAGTTCCATTACACACAATGCTGCCATTGATTCTTAGCTCTTTATTAAAATTATCTGTGTCGTGCCCTAATCGCAACACCCCATCTTGTGCTACCTTAATATTTCTACACAGATCCACAATATCACCAGAATTGGCTCCTTGAATATCGATATAAACTGTATGATTGACAACCACATCATCGGAAGCGTCAGGTACAACACCACCACTCCAGATGCTTGGACTACTCCAATCTCCGTCGGAAATGGTGGATACTGCATTGGAAAAATTAATGTTTTGATCACTGATCACAGCTAGCTGTCCACTTGCTGTATGAATTCCAAATAGAGAGATAAAAGCGATAAAAGGACTTGCTATGTATTTCATTTAGCTGTTATAGTGATTTTAATATTTTTATGGCTTTTTGGTTAAACAATTTTTGTTCTGGATACTGCTTGTTTAGGTTCTTATAGGCTGCTAAAAAATCGTTCATCTCTTTGTAAAAACTTTGGTGTAAATAATATAGGGGTCTCTTTTCACCTTCTTCGTTAATCAAAGACATCTGTTTGGAATTACCTTTCTTGTCATATTCGTTGTTGTACATCTGCCAATGCAATGCGAAAGGGATGTTTAGCTCTAGTGAAATCTGCATGATTTCTTTGGTTTCGTCGAATTGTTTCTGGAAGGTCTCGGGTTTGTACCTATTGGCATGATATCCATACTCACCCAAAAACACCCGGCGCTCGAAGGGCAATCCCTCTTTAGACTTGAGACGCTTTTCAATAAACGCAAAAATCTCCTCTAAGGCTTGTTTCTTACCCGCGTAATTTTTGTTTTTGATCGCTTCGTAACTTGAGTATGAAACAAAATCCACATCGACCTTGGGAAGGACACTTTTGGCGATACACGTCTCGCCCTCCATACCTTTTAACACCAAGTTTACTTCCACATAGTGGTACATGGAAACATCATGATGAGGGGTATTTTTTTTAGCGTCATCAATAGCGCGTTGTCGGATTTGAAACCACTTGGTCATGTTTTTTACATCTGACTTTGGAGGTGTACTATATCGATCATAACCTTTGTGGAGCAGCCAGTCACCCTCCCAATTTCCAATAAAAAACATTTTACCTGTTCCGCTATACTCTTTCAATACATACGAGGCAAATTCATACATTTCGTTGTATATGGTTTGTTCATCATATTTACTAAAACCATTTCTCCACTTAATGCCCGTAAGCGTATGAACCCAAGCAAAAACATACTTAAAATCCATATCAAAGACCTGCTTGAAGTCAGGTGTAGCCAAAAAGAACTCCAAAGTGTTATTGGCTTTTTTAGGAGGCAACCGATAGGCTTTTAACGCGTTGGCTCCAAGTGATATTTTTAAGATATTGGACCCCATACCTCTAACATGTTTTACCTGATCTACCAAAGCAGATTCATTGCCAAAATTGTATTTTCCACCAATGGCATGAGTACCCAAAACGAAATTGTAATCTTCACGAGGTTCTATAGGGTCGTGGGTTGGGTTTTGCCCCCAAGAAGGCAAACAAAATAATGCTAAAAAGAGGATGAATCTCATGCTTAAGGGTTCAAACTGTTAAATGAGACGGCTGCTTTTCGGAAAGTGTCAAAATTCGGAAGCTCCCCGTTTTGATTGATGTAATCATCTACAAAAGCTTGAGATTCTTTGTAAAAATTGTGGTGCGTATGCCAAATAGGCTGTTTTACGCCTTTATCGGTAATGAGCCAATACCCGACTTGTTCGTTAGTTTCGCTTTTAATTTCGTTGTTATACATCTCCCAGTAAAGTATGTATGGCGTACCCCAGTTTAGGGCTGACTTTATCGTCCATATGGAACGTTGGTTCTGAGATTGGTCGTCAAATCGGTTGCTTGGGTTCCCGTATTCACCGATCCAAACACGCTTACCTTGTGGCAAATTGTCTTTTGGTGAGAGATGTGACTCAATAAAGTCAAGTGCCTCATGTAGGTTTTTATTCATGGCTTCCTCAGTTTTGAATGGGTTTGTAGCATCGTATGAAGAATAGGATACATAATCAGGATTGACATCTTTTACGATGGTATTGACCACTACTTTTGATTTGGGTTCGTTGATGGCCTTGCGAACCAAGTTCACTTCAATATAGTGATACACTTCCACATCGCTTTGAGGATGGTTTTTTTTGGCATCGTCAATGGCTTTTTGTCGGATTTTAGCCCAGCGCGTCATCCCTTTGAGTGTTTTTGGATTGACCTTATTATGCCTATTGTAGTCTGGACGCAAATGCCAATCGCCTTCCCAATTGCCCAAGTAAAAAACTTTGCCGGTATTATTGAATTCTTTAAGCAGATAGCTGGTGAATTCGTAAAGTTCATCATACAGTGCTTGTTCATATACCTTGGGATAACCATTGATAAATTTGATTTGAGCTGTATCATCTTTGACACCTGCTGGCTCGGGTGTGTATTGACTAAATCCATAGACCCATATATGATAATACTTAAAATCCATGTTTAAGACCCTGCTAAAAGAGGGTTCTAAAGTGGCCAGTTTGGTTAAAGAATTAATGTCTTTGTTTTCGGGGAGTCCATAGTTCTCAGTACAATATCTGGGATGCATGGAAAATTTAAGCAAATTGGATCCCATGGCTTGGATTTGTTGCGCTGTTTCCACTAAAGAAGTTTCCTTAGTAAATTGGTATTTGGGACCTACAGTTTGTGTACTGATGGAGTAATTAAAAGCCTTGAGCAATACCTCTTTTGATGTATCTTTTAATACATAGAATTTTAAATACGTGAATGAAACAAAGGCTAGTGAAACGACAGTCACCAGCACGAATTTGAGAAAATGAAAACGATTCTTCATTTGGATTACTAATAGTTTTAAAATAATGATTCAAAATTTCTAAAATAATAACCAAATACGGTTTGATGGCTGTTCATTTTAGTTAGCTTTGAAATCAAAAGCTTTGAAAAACCGTGGAAATCAGGTTAGTTGAGCCAAAAAGCAATCTGATTGACTTTGCACAACAAAACAACAAGGTTGTTAAATGCTAGCTATAATCTTGAGAAAATTCTTTGGGGGTTTTGCCATAAAACTTTCTGAAAAGTGTACTAAAGTATTTAGCATCTTGAAAACCAGAGGCATATGCAATTTCAGAAATTCGCATATTTGTTTTTTTCTTGAGAAGAGTCTCTGCGTGGTTAAGCTTGATTTTAATAATCAAGTCAGAAGGAGACATTTGGATGAGCCCTTTGAGTTTTCTGAACAAACTCGATCTACTCAACCCCATAGCCTCACATAGTGTATCTACAGAAAGTTCCTCCTTGGTCAAGTTGCGCTCAATTACAGCGATGACATCGGATAAGAAACTTTCGTCTGGTGTGGGTTGTTTGTTGGTTTTGTCTCTTTTAATAAAAGAACTTAAACTCTCTCGTGACCGTAATAGATTTTTAATAGTAGTTTTTAAAATTTCAACATTAAATGGTTTTTCAATATAAACATCAGCTCCTGTTTTTAGACCTTTTACTTTGTTCTCGGTATCAGAAAGAGCTGTCAACATAATCACGGGAATATGACTTGTTTTAAAATTGGTTTTCAAAACCTCACATAACTCCATACCGTCCATTTTGGGCATCATAACATCTGTAATGATAAGATCTGGATTTTTTGAAATGGCCACAAACAACCCCTCTTTTCCATTTGTTGCAGTTATAATTTTAAAATCATTGCCGAGTTCGTTTTTGATAGCATCTCTTAAATCCTCATTGTCTTCAACCAATAATACCAGTTTTTCTTTGTCAACATAACGACTCAGCAAATCTTTATCGTCGGAGCTTTCAATAAAATCTGACAATTGATCTTTTATAAAGTAATCGGTCCCTTTTTTTAATACAATTGTAAAAGTAGATCCCATATTCTCTTTACTTTTTAGCAATAGCTTGCCCCCATGTAATTCAACAATTTTTTTCGAAAGCATAAGTCCGATTCCTGTTCCAGGAATGCCTTTGTTTGACACATTGGTCCCCCTAGTAAATCGATTAAAAATTAATTGTTGTTGTTTTTCAGGTATTCCGATGCCTGTGTCTCTAAAATCAATACAAATCGTATCGTTTTTTTGATACGCTTGGATTTCTATCTCACCTCCCTCGTTACTGTATTTTATTGCATTGGAAATTAAATTGTAAAATATACGGTTTATCTTTTTGGCATCGAACCATACCGTCAAAGGTTTGATATCTAGTGACACTTCCAATGATTTTTTTTCTATCAAGGCTGAAAAATTATCAACAACACTTATGAGGCTTTGTTCTAGATTTACTTCAGAAATAGAAAGCCGAAGTTGATTTCGATCAATTTTTTGAATGTCTAAAATTTGATTCACATATTCACTGAGGTTTTGGGTATTTTTATGAATCAGCTCTAATGATTTTTCTTTGTCTTTTTGATTGTAGAGTTGCTTGACTAAAAGTTGGATAAGTGAAACTGGCGTTTTGATATCGTGTGCCACTTCTACAAAAAACTTAATCCTTTCTTCATTGGAACGTCTCAATTTTATTGCATTAAAAAAGTTGATAAGCAAATAGGACATAATGACTGTCAATAGCACATACAAAAACAGTGCGAAACCTGTGGCCCAAAAGGGTTTTTCAACAATGATTTCTAAACTCAAAACATCATTACCTTTTTGACCATCTGCATTTAGGACCTCAATTTGCAATTCATAATTTCCAGGATTGAGGCTCGAATAGGTGATTTTTTCACCCGCCGAAAATAATTTACTTGATGAATCAAAGCCTTTTAAATGACCTAAGAAAGTTACTTTTTTTGAACCGTATAGCTTGGGGGTTTCAAAGCCAAACTGTAATGTGTTCTGATCGTGTTTGAGGTGTATTTGTTTTAAAGCATTTATATTCTTAAACAACGAAGCACTGTCTGGAGCTTTTCCATTGATTTTGAAATCAGAAATATAAACAGCAGAAACAGGTTCGTCCCTTTTAATTTTTAAGGGATCAAATTGTACAGCTCCATTGGGGCCACCAAAAAGAAGCTCTCCATTTTTAAGTTGTTGGAAATCTCCTGGTCCAAACTCATTAATTAAAACGCCGTCTTGTTGATCGAATTTTCGGAATGTATTTTTTTTCACATCATACCTCCACAAACCATTAGATGTGCCCAAATAAATCATTTGAGTATTGTCTCTTTTTAGAGCATACACAACTCCTAAATCTTCATTTGTTTTATTGATAATATGTTCTACATTTCCATCCGATAGACTATAAATAAACAGCCCTGATTTGTTGCCAATCCACAAACAATTTTGGAGGGGGTCAAATAGAATGGTATAGATATCCTCTAAACCATCAAAAATATCTGAACGAATATTTTTAATAACTCCATTACGTTTGTTTATTTCAAATAATCCCAAGTCAGAGCCAACAAATAAAATATCGTCAAAGGTGTCTACCATGGTCCGTTCAAGACCTACAGAAAATGTGTTAATTAATTTACCATCGCGGTATTGATGTAAGGGAGCCCCACTTCCACCCAAAAAGAGATCCCCGTCAGAATTATGGATATTAAAAACAAATTTTAATCGAGGGGGAGGTTGAAAGTTGATTTTTGATATTTTGTTGTTCTTAAGATTAAATTGTAAAATACCTTCTCCATAGGTGCCTATCAACAAATGATTTTCGTAATAGCTCAAACTCAATATTGCGGCATTGTCAAGAAGCTGACTAGGATTTGATTTCACCCATTTTTCATGATTAAACTTTTTCCTGGTTAGTCCATTTTCAGTACCAAACCACAGATCACCATTAGGGGTTTGAAAAATCGAACGAATGTTGTTGCTGTGGATACTATGTGGGTCGTTTTGGATATGCTGAATGTTGCTAAAAACATTTTTGTCCTGAATTATCAGGTTAACTCCACGCTCCCTGGTACCCAACCAATAGGTATTCTTTTCGTCTATAAATATACTATATATACTATTTTGACTTATCGAATTTGGCTCATCAACCTTGTGACTATATTTTTTCAGTGTTGTAAAGGATGGGGCAATAACATAAACTCCTAAACGGTCAATAGAAACTACCGTATTATTATTGTTGTCAAAACTTATTTTACGAACTGCATAGGACTTTTTTGTGAGTTCACTAATGTTTATTTGTTCTACTTTGTCATCCTGAAAAACAAAAAGCCCATCTGACTCTGTTCCGATCCATAAACGGTTGTTCTTGTCAAAACCAATATTCAAAATATCTGTTTCAAACAACAATGTTTTTTCAATTTCTAAGGCTGATTTTTCGTCAATATATTTCAAGATTACCACACCATCAGAGGTAGCTGCATAAAGACGTTCGTTGTTGTAAACAAGAGTTCTGTTGTATGTTATATTTTTGTGTTGGAGGGTGCTAAACTTATCATTTGAAATGTCAACCAACACAAAGCCTTTTTGTAAACCAATGACAAAAAGATTGTTTTCGATAGGAACAAAACTTAAAAAATCCAATTCAGGGTTAGAATAAATCTCTTCGAATGCATCAAGCTCGAAGTTGTATTTATATAGATATCCTTCTTTTGCGAGAACATACAATTGATCCTGATGATTGATGATACCTGTGATGTCTTTGACACTTGTACCTTTGATTTCTGGTAATTGATAGCTTTTAAATGAAAAACCGGAATACTTTTTAATTCCTTGATCTGATCCAATCCACATAAAGCCCAAATTGTCTTTGGCAAAGGCACTTATTTCTCCTCTAATAGCAGAAGAATTGCTATCCAAACGCACGATTTGTTGAGACCATGACATGGTAGCTATCACTAAAAACAGATATAATGTAAGTTTTCGCAAACCAAGAAATTTTATCATAAATCTACATTATTCTTAAAAAATAAAAACCCAAGCTTGCAACTTGGGTTTTGAACTAATTACGTTTCGGAATTTGAGTTCGTAACCACCAGTCCCGATCTGTGTTGTATTTATATTTTATTTTCAATTTTTTAAGTTCTTTCCTCAAATCCTTTTCAATCTTATCATATTTGGGCTTCCCAATAAGATTATTCATCTCGCCTGGGTCATTGTCTAAATCGTACAACTCGTCAATGTCTTTTTTCAAAAAGGCATCTACAAGCTTAAACTGTTTGGTTCTTATGGATAGCATATCGGGGCCTGCATATGGATATGCGTCATCCACATAATATTCAAACATAAAAGAAGATCTCCATTGATGGTCACTACTATTTTCAAACAGAGGAACCATTGATTCTCCTTGTACATAATCAGGAATTGGCACACCTGCCAACTCCAATATGGTTGGCGCCAAGTCGATGTTGAGCGCAAGCTCGTCTATCACTGAGTTGGCTTTTATTTTCTCCGGATATCTGATTAACATCGGAATTCGCATGGAACTTTCGTAAGCGATGCGTTTGTCCCAATATCCGTGTTCCCCCATAAAATAGCCATTGTCACTGCTGTAGATAATCACCGTATTATCCAATTCACCCAATTCTTCCAATGTTTGTAATACTTGGCCTAGAGACTCATCCACAGCTAATAAACATTCTAAAAGCTTTTTGAATTTATAGCCTTTTATTGGCCAATCTTTGGGTGCAATCGTATCTGTCGACACATAGCTTCGCCATTTTGAATCCCATGCTTTAATACGTTGCCATTCTGGCTTGCCTTCAAAATTTTCTAAGTGGGTGTTATAGGGTGGCGTTGGTAGGCTGTCATTTTGAAATATTTTATCGTGCCGCGGTGCGGGTGAGTGGTCTTCATGTACTGCCTTGTGCCATAAGTTTAAACTAAAAGGCTGACCAGGCGTGCGTTTCGTCTTTAGCCAATCGATTGCTTTTTGGGTAAGAATATCGGTCATGTAGCCTTTTTCTTGATATTCATGTCCATTGTCATTGACCATGGGGTCGAAATACTCTCCTTGACCAATAAAACTATACCAATAGTCAAAACCAGGTCTGATGTGTTTTTTTCCCTTAAAGTGCGCCATATGAATTTTTCCAACGTGTGCCGTTTGATACCCTGCTTTTTGCAAATGCGCATTATAAGGTTGAAAATCATCCCACTTTGGATCTACATGCTTATTGTTTTGATTGACTCCATGAATATGCGGATAGGTTCCAGTAAGAAAACTAGCACGAGAGGGTGAACAGATAGACTGGGTCACAAAATAGTTTTCAAACATAGCGCCCTCCTCAATGAGACGTTGCATATTGGGTGTTTTTAAAAATGGATAGCGACCACTGGATTCCAATGCGTCAAAAGGTTGGTCATCGACCAAAATAAATAAGAAATTAGGTTTCTTTTCCAAAGTCTTATTTTGTGCATTACCATGAAATACTAAAGACAAAAAAACGATAACTGAAAGAATATATTTAAAATTCATACTACCAGAATAAAACCAATATTATTAAACAAAAAACCACCAATAAGTAGGACCAAAAGCGGTAACTTTTAAGAACTGGACCCTGTTTGAGTCGCAAGCCCTCTTCTTTAAATTCTTTGTAAGAAAACGTAAGGTTTTCTATTTTAGAAACAGTAGGTTTTGGGGTAACCAAACTCACGACAACCATGACCAAAATGCTCCACACAAAATAAAATGGGACAGTAAGCAAGAAGTGAATTTCTCCAAATATGGAATGACCTGTGTTAAACTTGTAAACCAAATTTACAATCCCTAACACCACACCTGCAATCAGCCCAACAAAAGCCCCCTGCGCATTGGTCCTTTTCCAGAAAATACCCAACATAAAAGCTGCAACGATTGGAGGGGCGATTACAGAGAGTATTTCTTGGTAATATTTGAGAAGTGTTCCAAACTGTTTGCCAATTTGGGGTGCCCAAGCTACCGCAATTATCAAGACTATTAGCGAAGCAATTTTTCCTACGGCAACCTTTTTCTTGGAAGAACTATTGGGGTTTATTTTGGCATAAAAGTCCATAGTAAATAAGGTTGCTACAGCGTTCAAAAGACCACTCAAAGAAGAGGTTAACGCAGCAACAATGGCCGCAATCATAAGCCCCACTAAGATATTGGGCAGCAAATTCATTACCATATTTGGATACACCAAATCGGGTCGTTCTAGTTCTGGAAATAAATTGATGGACATCACACCAGGGATGATGATTAAAAATAAGGTCAGTACTGTAAGAAAACCAACAAACAAAACGCCTTTACGCCCCTCATCAACTGACTTAGCGGTGAGTACACGTTGTACGAGTTGTTGATTATTGCCCCAAAAAAACATGCCCAAAACAGGAATCCCTACTATCATTCCCAACCAAGGAACAGAAGCATCGTCCATAGGTCTAACTAATTTCATTAAGTAATCCCCTTCCAACAGAAGCTCTTTGACATAAGTCGCACCGCCATTGTAAGTCGCATAGAAAGTCAATATGGCGGAACCTATCAGGAGGAAAATACCCTGCATCAAATCAACCCGAATGGCTGCTGACAAACCACCAGGAATGGTATAGATAGCCACAATGAGAGCAAAAACAGCTGATAACGTAGTCAGAGATGCTTCAGGAAAAACAAGTTTCATCACCATAGATGCTGCATATAGAGATCCAGCGGCATCTAAAAATATATTGACAACAATTGTAATGAAGGAAAAATAATATCTTGAAGCTACATTAAAGCGTTTTTCCAAAAATTCAGGAATGGTAAAAATGTTAGACTTAATGTAGTGAGGTAAAATAAACCAAGCAAAAAACACCATTACCAGTACAGAAATCAAGTTGTAATTGAAAACCGCAATTCCTGTGCTGTAGGCATCTCCTGCTTGGCCAATAAGGGTAGAACTTGAAATACTGGCAGCAAATAGTGAAAATCCGATTACGGACCAGGTCATACCCCGCCCAGCTAGAAAGTAGGATTTTTCATCTCCACTTTTTCGATATCTGAATCCAAGATTCACAACAAATAAGAAGTAGAGCACTATGACAGAAATATCCGCCCATGAGAGTCCATTCACCCAAGAGGGGCCATTTGTCAATAATTCCATAGTTCTTTGTTTAAATAATTTATTGGTTTAAGGTGAACTCTACGAGTTCGTTAACATCACAGGTTGCTACTCCGATGTATTTGTCAGCACCTCCGTAGTATACATACAAAGTATCGCCAATTATCATGTTGCCCGTTGGAAACACACAACCTTTGTAGTAACCTTCAATTTCGTAATCAAACTCAGGCTCCATGATAAAATCTTTGGTTCTGCCCAAAACTTTGGTTGGGTCTTCCAAATCTAGCATCACAGCCCCAACTCGATAATAACCCAATCCACCATCTTCAACACCATGGTAGAGCACAAGCCAACCTTTATCGGTTTTCAATGGAGGCGTGCTTCCACCTACTTTTTCTTCCCAGCCACCGTCAATACCTCCGATGATCATGGTGCTTGGTTCGCTCCAAACCAACATATCTTCACTAAAACGAATCCAAACGGCAGGATTTTTTACACCATATTCTTCACCAATCCATTCCTTGGGTCTATGAAGCATGGCATACTTACCGTTTATTTTTTCAGGGAACAAAATAACGTCTCTGTCATCTAGTTGTGAATCTGTAATTCTCCCCAACTTAATCCACTCTTTAAAGTCTTTTGTCATCGCAAGGGCAGAGTTGGCCATGTTTTCCTTAATAAAATGAGGCGCATGTGAGCCACGGTCTTGTGTCAAAACCTCATCGTGCCTGAAGTTCCAATACTGACCAGGAGGAAACGGTCTGAAAGCATAGGTAACATAGTAGTAATCATCCAATTTGATGATTCTAGCATCTTCTATACAACCACTGTCTGGACCTTCTTCACTGGGTCCAAGCACAGGTTGGTCAGAAACACGCTCAAAGTGAAAACCATCCTCACTGGTTGCATACCCAAATCGAATGACATGTTCTTTGTCATTTCCTGCTGCTCTGTAGAGCATATGGAATTTGCCGTTGTCATAGTAAACACCAGGGTTACAAACGACCAAGGATTCCCAGTCATTTTCGGGGTTTGGATTTAAAATTGGATTGCCTTTAAATTTGTTGAGTTTCATATCAAGAAAACAAGTTTTGATTTTGGTTATTTAATTATTCAAAAATATTTTAGTTCAAGAATTCATTGGTAGGCTCATTGGTCAATGAGTTAGAAAATTAGGTCACAACGGAGCTTCGAGGTACTTTTAAGTGAAAAATGATTTTATGGATTCGAATCTCTAATTTATAAAGTCTTTTTGGATTGCACTTATAATGACCTAAAATGAGAAATATTTGGAGGGTGATTAAACCAATGGGGTTGAATGAACAACTTAATTTTATAACCTAATTTGAATCTATGAAAAAAATCATCGCAAAACTTTGGGTTTTATGTTCGTTTGTTGCGCTAGGTCAAAGCCAAAATGACCAAAGACCAAACATTGTTTTTATCCTCTCAGACGATCATGCAACAAATGCGATTTCCGCTTACTCTGATTTTTATAAGTCTTTTGCCCCAACACCCAATATCGATTTGATAGCCGAGGAAGGTGCGATTTTGACCAATGCCTTTAGCACAAATGCCATTTGTGGGCCAAGTCGAGCTTCTATCCTTACCGGGAAATACAGTCATAAAAATGGATATTACAAGAATTTTAAAGGAGGATATTTTGAAAACACACAATGGACTTTCCCTAAAGCCCTACAAGCCCATGGGTATCAAACAGCGCTTGTTGGCAAGTGGCACTTGGCGTCAGAGCCAACAGGGTTTGATTATTATAAATACCATATTGAAAAAGGAGAGCAAGGGGTGTATTGGAATCCCACCTACAGTGAGAACGGGATGGCTGTCAAAGAAACGGGTTATGCTACCAACCTCACCACAGACTTTGCAATCGATTGGCTTAATACTATAAAAAAAGAGGCGCCTTTCTGTCTGTTATTACAATACAAAGCACCCCACAGAGAGTGGGCTCCTGACACTCCCTATAAAGATCTGTGGGAAAACGAAGAACTGCCTTTTCCAGACACTTTTGATGACGACTACAAAGGAAGAGAGCAAACTGCTGGTGACACACACATGACCATGGATTTCTTTAATAGAAGAGACATGAAACTTACACCACCAGATAGCCTGAATGCCAAAGCTTTGCGCAAATGGTTGGATTATGGGAATCGACCTGGAGAAACAGCAAAACCTGGACAAGAACTTGCAGAGGATGCGTTAAAAAGATGGAAATATCAAACCTACATTAAAGACTATTTGGCAACGATCAAATCTGTTGATGAAAACATAGGACGTGTTCTGGCTTATTTAAAAGCCCATGGACTTGAAGAAAACACCATCGTAGTTTATGCATCTGATCAAGGGTTTTTTCTAGGTGAGCATGGTTGGTTTGACAAACGCTTTATGTATGAAGAGTCCATGAGAATGCCGTTGGTGGTTCGTTATCCTAAAAAAATAAAAGCCCAGTCAAAACTCGAGGATATTATAACCAATATAGATATTGCTCCCACTTTGTTAGAGATGGCAGAGGTTGACATTCCGACAGAAATCCAAGGAAGAAGTTTTGCAAACAATTTGCAAGGCGACACGCCCGATAATTGGCGCCAGTCCATGTACTACCATTACTACGAATACCCTTTTTGGCATCATGTTCAACCTCACTATGGCATCAGAACCCAACGCTATAAGTTGATACATTTTTACTATAGCATGGATGTATGGGAGCTATATGATTTAGAAAAAGACCCCAATGAGCTCAACAACCTCATTCATTCTGAAAAACACGCCAAAATCGTAAAAAAATTAAAACGCGAATTGAGGAAGTTGAAAAAAACATACAAAAACAATTTAAGTTTAGAAGAACTTCGAGCCATCACTGACACAGACTTTGGGGGACTCGAATCAACTAAGAAAAATAAATAATTCAAACATGTCCATTAAAAGCTATTTTACACGCCCCCTTCAAACATTATTAGTCTTTTTGTTTGTCAATTTGACGGTCGCACAAGACTTAGACAATGCTTCCAAAACCAATGTTCTTCTGGTAACGGTTGATGATATGAACTGGAACTCAGTTGGCGCATATGGTGCATCTCTACCCAATTTAACTCCTAACATAGATCAACTGGCTCAAGAGGGAATGCGCTTCGAAAGAGCCTATGTGCAAGCGCCGAACTGTTCCCCTTCAAGAAGTGTGTTTCAAACCAGTCTTTATCCACACCAAAGTGGTATGAGAGGGTTTTTCTATGCTACACCAAACAACGAGACACTACCGGAAATTTTAAAAGCCAACGGATATTTTACAGGGGTTCTAAACAAAGCTGCTGACAGCAGTCTCTCTCCAGATTTTGATCGCTATTGGGATGTAACTAAAAGTTTATCGGGTGCTAATAAAAGATCTGCCCAGGTGTATGGCGAATTGCTGGAAGATTTTCTATCAAAAGTCCAAAAAGAAGAAAAACCATTTTATTGTGTGATAAATATTGCTGACCCGCATAAACCTTTTTATAACGACACACAATCCAAAAAAATGGGGTTTGATGTGTTTGGACCTACCAAATTATATGATTTGGATGACATTGAGCTGCCATCATTTTTGCCAAATCATCATACAATCAAACAAGAAATGCAAAACTACATCCACTCTGTAAAGAGAGCGGATGACTGTTTTGGAGCTATAAAAAACACTTTGAATCGTTCCAAATTTGCTAAAAACACCATTGTTGTTTTTATCTCGGACCACGGGATGCCGTTCCCCTATGCGAAGTCTTCATTGTACGAAAATGGCTTGCGAACCCCATGGATTGTATCATGGCCAAACAAAACAGCGCCTGGCAGTATAAACGATACTGAGCTTATTTCAGCCATTGACTTTATGCCTACCATTTTGGACTGTTTGGCATTGCCAATCCCGGAGAAATCCCAAGGCATATCTCACAAAGAAGCCATCTTAGGTGAGGAATCGAGAAATGCACGTTTTGTCTTTGGGCAATTTGACGAAAATGCAGGTGGAATTCCAAGGCCATCGAGAACGGTAATTTCAAAATCCTATGGGTATATTTTTAATGCATGGGCTACTGGAAAGTATCCATTCACTTCTGCAGCCAGTTCTCATCCAACCTACAAAACAATGAGACAAATGGCTCAACACCACCAAGAGGTTAAAGAAAGGTTTGACCATTGGTTGTACCGTTCTGTTGAGGAGTTATATGACTATGAAAAAGACCCCAATGCGCTAAATAATCTAATTGATAATCCAGCCTACAGTGAAGTTGTTGATGAAATGCGTCAAGAACTCAGAACGTGGATGAAAAACACCAACGACTATCTTCTACCCGCCTTTGACAATAAAGAAAACCCCAAAAAGCTCAACCGATGGATGGAAAATCAAATCAAACAGGCTGAAGTTAGAACAAAAAAATACAAATGGAAACGAGGCAAAAACCAAAGTGGTAGCACCAAAGCCAACAAAGCACTTTTTGATCCTAACTCAATCAAATAAATAATCGATAATTTTCAAACGAACAACATGAGTCTTTACCCTTTAAAGTTTACCCCAATTTCTAAATACCGCATGTGGGGTGGTGATAAATTAAATACAGTTCTAAACAAACAATTCGAACAGCAACAGGTCGGTGAGTCATGGGAAATATCGGATGTTAAAGGCGAACAAACCCTTGTTGCCAACGGATCACTGAGTGGAAAAACACTCAAGGAATTGATTTCAACTTATCAATCAGAGTTGGTAGGAACGAATGTCTATGACAAATTTGGTGCCGATTTCCCATTGCTGATTAAGTTTATCGATGCCAAAACACCACTTTCCATTCAAGTTCACCCACACGATCACATTGCCAAAGAGCGCCATGATTCTTTTGGGAAAAATGAAATGTGGTATATCATGGACGCCGATTATGAGGCTGAAATTATTGTAGGGTTTAATAAAGAACTCACCAAAGAAAGCTACACCGAACAACTTCAAAACGAAAGCCTTTTGGAGGTGCTTAACAAAGAACAAACCTCAGCAGGAGACGCATTTTATATCCCAACAGGACGGGTACATGCCATTGGTGCTGGGGTGTTGCTTGCGGAAATACAACAAACCTCCGATGTAACCTATCGTATATATGATTACAACAGAGTTGACAAAGCCACTGGAGAAACCCGAGAGCTACATAACGATTTAGCTCTAGATGTTATTGATTTTTCTGTTCATGATAGTTATAAAACAATCTATAACAACAAACCAAACACCAGCAATCAGCTGATACATACCGATTACTTTAGGTCGAACATCCTTACAATCGATCAAAGTATTAAAAAGGACTACTCAGACATAGACTCTTTTGTGATCTATATATGTACTGAAGGAGCTCTAGATCTTACAACCGATCAGGGTTCTTATTCCCTAAAAAAAGGAGAAACTTTGTTGTTACCAGCCTGTGTGAATCAAGTTGTGTTGGCGCCGACACAGGAGGCTAAGCTATTGGAAGTCTATTATTAAAACAGTAAACACTCTCAAATGCACTTGATATGAAGTGATTTTCTTAGATATTGTGAAAATCAAATTTAAGTTGGTTATAAATTGAGTTAAATACTTTCAAAAATCTAATTCTTTAACCGATTAGAACAGTAAACAAACCTTTTAAATAGTTCAATGACAGAAATTTACATGAGAATAACAACTAAGGCATTTTCTATGAAAACAAATTCGATCTGTTACTTTCTTACATTGTTTTTTGTTATATCACTACATGGACAGACAACACACGCTGGGAGTAATCAGCAGGACAAACCAAACGTATTGGTGATCATGTGTGATCAACTGAACTACATGGCTTTGAGCAGCTATGGTGGTCCAGTACCTACTCCTAATATAGACCGGATTGCCAATGAAGGGGTAAAGTTTACCAAAGCCTATGCTACTACACCGTTTTGCTCACCATCTAGGGCTTCCATTGTAACTGGGCTTTACCCACATCAACATGGAGTTGTTCAAAACATGGGAAAACAAAAAGAAGGAATTACTGAAAATGATGAAACCACAGGTAAACTCTTACATCAAAAAGGATATACAACTCATCAATATGGTAAATGGCACGTAGAGAGTGACTCATTGAACTACCTTACTTACTACACCGATCAATATGACTATGGCTATCAGTACAAAAAAGAGATGCATGACAAAGGAGTCACCGTACGTAAAGATGATGGGCAAGACTGGATGAACTTTTATAGTCAGTTCTGGCCAGTTGAGGTTACCCCGTACATGAAAGACAAAAGAGATTACCTACAAAAACTATGGCAAAATCACCCAAACAAAGATTTTCCAATCAAAATGGGGCGATTAAGATTACAACAGGAAGATTGGATAGATGATAAATTGGCCGATTTAACTGTAAATCAAATTAATGATGCGCTTTCTAATGAGGAACCTTTTTTTATTACCACATCTTTTATTTGGCCACACGATCCAAATTTTTTACCAGATCCCTATTATGGATTTTTTAATCCAGATTCATTGACAATACCCACCAGTAAGACTCCAGAAAAAAGGTTCGAAAAATCATGGTCTCGAAGAATGGTAAAAGGATATGGCGAGCAAGGTCTCAGAGAGTTTTTGCGCATATATTATGGGGCTGTTAAATACCTGGATGATAGAGTGGGAAAGATTTTAGCAACTTTGGAAAGACAAGGAGAGCTTGATGAAACACTAATCATATTTACATCAGACCACGGGGATATGATGGGTGGTCACGGCATGGTATGGAAGTCTAATAAATCATTTTATGAAGAAATAGCAGCCATCCCTTTAATGATACGGTATCCTAAGTTAATAAAACCCTCAGTTCAAGATATTCATGTAAGTCTTGTAGATTTAAAACCTACAATACTAAATTTCACAAATACGCCCTACAAAGAAGAAGTGGCAGGAATGGATCTTCTTCCATTTATTACTGGGGAAAAAGACGCATCTCAAGGAAGAAAGTACTCCTTTAGTGTACGTATTGAGGCCAATTCAAAAGGGTCTCGCACCATAACCAAAACAACCAAAGGTTCATTTATGGTACGTGGCGATCGTTTTAAACTCATGAAATATCCAGATGGTGAAAATTTTCTTTTTGATTTAAAAAATGATCCTAATGAAATTTTTAATCTCATTAATGACATATCATACAAATCACATGTGTTGGAGCTTGAAAACGCACTCCATAACTGGTTAAATGAAACAAACTGGAAAGGCGAGAGAATAAAGTATCATTACTTTAACCAGTCAAAGGGTTAAAAGTCAGGAATATTTATTTGGGTTGAAATGACCACAGAGGAGCAAATTGAAAATTTATTGCCTCAATCTGATAAATTGGGTCTAAGAAAAGAGCTCATTGAAAAGGTACATTTATATCACTTAGAAAATCCCAAAAAGGGAAAGCTTTTTTATTATGAAAAGTTTGTGAGTGAAATGAAAATCAAGCAGAAATTAGATTAACGCTTGTACTGTAACAGCCAATTCATTACATCCGTTTCAAAAACATCTCCTGTGTGATTTTTCTCCCAAAAGGTTCTGTCAAATACACCGTGATCAATCCGATGATATTTAGCATCAAAATCATCTTGCGTAAAGATGGTTAGTTTTTGATGCAGCTGACCTGGGTATTTGGCTCTGAAAGCATTGACAATATTTGTACTCCTTGTAACTGGGACTGTAGGGTCTTTTTGACCATGAAAAGCCCAAAAAGGCATCCGTTTTAATGATTCAACATCGATAGTTATGTCACCTGCCCCCGCCAAACTAACAGCTGCTGCTACCAAACTGTCTTCATATCCAAAACGATCTAAGTAACTCCATACACCAGCTCCACCCATACTAAAACCTCCTATGTATATTCTGTGTTTATTGATGGCAGTTGGATAAGTTTCAATAAGGTATTGTATAAAATTTTTTACCTCAGCGGGCTTCCATGTTGTGCTTGTTTGAGGAACGAAAACTGGCAAATCAACCATTGGGTTCCATAGTCCTAATTTTATAGCTCGAATAGCAGCACCTTGATCCACTTTGTTTAGATCATTGGGGTTATTAGCACTGTTTCCTCGAGAACCTACGCCGTGCAAAAAAATTAAAATAGGGTATTCGAGACCATCATTACCAAACCCTTCAGGTCTTCTTACTATATATCCGTAGGGCGAGGGATTATCCCCTTTTAAACTTTGTTCTTTGACATAATTTGTTGAGGGGGTATTTGATGGTAAAGCTGTCAGGTCAGAATTATCGCTTACTGAAACAAGCTGTTCAACATCTAATGTGTTATCCTGATCGTGATTACCTTCCATTTCATTGTTTGATTGGCATGCAATAAATTGAAAAGGAAGTATAACATATAATAAAATTTTTATGTTCATACATTTCGTTTGATAAGCGAATTTCTACATACTATAAAAACACATAGATTAAAAGCAGGTCAAAAAGGTTTAATTTCATGTAATTACATATTCATGTCTTCAGATTATAGATAATTCAGCATTATTTTTCGTTAATTGGCGATTAGGTATTTTTATTATCACTTCTTTAAGTTTGACACCTCAAATTTAGATGTTAATGAGGCATGTATTTGTTACGGTATTTTTAATATTTCATTTAATTATTCAAGCTCAAGAACGCAAGAGCTTAGAAGCGTCTGCTGTTAAAAATGCCCCCGTTATTGATGGAATCCTTTCAGAAGAAATCTGGAACGATTTAAATCCTGCAACTGACTTTTCGATTATTTGGCCCGAAACGCGCCAAGGTAAGAATATACCTGAAGAATATGAGACTACTGCTTATGTAGGCTACGATCAAAATGCGATTTACGTCGCTGCAACTTTAAAACATCCAAATCCCAATAAGATGCCCAAACAGTTTAGTCAGCGTGATGATATTTGGGATGTAAATGCGGAAACTTTTTTTGTGACCTTCAATACATACAATGATGATTTAAACTTTTTTGGTTTTCAGATAACAAGCGCTGGTACAGTTGGTGATGTGTATTCTTCAGGACCTATAGCGTCAGATGATTTTTTATATGATACTGTATTTGATGCCAAAGTACACATCAGTTCAGATGGTTGGAGTGTAGAAATGGTAATCCCTTACAGTGCACTTCGTTTTCCAGAAAAAGAGGTACAACTATGGGGCTTGAACTTTGGAAGAAAAATCCAAAGTTTGGATGAAACTTACGTTTGGAGTCCTGTTAATGTCAATGAGTTAAAATATCATGAGTCCAATGGAACGCTCACTGGAATTGAGAATATTAGCCCTCCCGTAAGACTGTTTTTTTATCCCTATGTTCAGTCATCAATTAATCTTCGAAAAGGAATAAGGCCTGCATCTTCTTATACAGCGGGTATGGATGTAAAATACGGGATAAGTAGCAGTTTTACATTAGACGCATCTCTGATTCCAGATTTTGGCCAAGTTGCCTTTGATAACGTAGAACTAAATCTTGGTCCATTTGAGCAACAGTTCTCTGAAAATAGGGCTTTTTTTACTGAAGGCGCTACCCTTTTTGAGATTGCAGACGGGGGTATGGGAGGTGGATCGTTTTTTTACAGTCGGAGGATTGGAGAAAAAGTTTCAGTAGACGATGATTTATTAGAGAATGATGAGCAGGTTTTTAATTTTGATGACACCCCACAACTATTAAATACGGTTAAGGTTACTGGAACAACAAGCAAAAATCTAAGCATAGGTTTCTTAAATGCCATTACTGACAAGGTAGATGCTGAAATCCAAAACTCATCTTCAAATCAAAGAAGAAAACAAACCATACAGCCTTTAGTAAACTACAATGTAATTTCCTTATCTCAGCAACTGTTAAATGACTACTCATCGGTTAGTGTAATCAACACCAATAAAACTGGAAGTGATGGTTTGTATGGAAACAATGTGGCATTTGTAGCAGACCTGTTTGATGACAATAGAGACTTCAACATTAAAATGAAAGTTTTTGGTAGTAAAACACCAAAAAAAAACAGTGACAACGGATTTAGAGCGGGTATAAACCTAAGTGAGTTAAAAGGGAACTTTAGATACAATGTCAGTTGGTGGGGTGTTGATAAACATTACAAGCAGAATGAATTGGGATATTTTAATTTTATAGACCATCAAAGTTATGCTGTAAGAATAAGCTATCAAATTCTCAATGAGTATGGCTTTCTTAGAAAGTACAGTAACTACTTGTGGTTTAACGACACACGTACGTTTCACTCTTTTGATAGAAAGTTATGGGGCCTCAGATTTGGAAATGATTTCTCAACACAAAACTTAATGGTTTTTGAGGCTGATTTTGCCTACAACTCAATTACTAAAAATTTTGATGAACCTAGAGTCTATAACCGCTTTGTTTTTGAACCAGAAAATTTTCAAGTAAAACTGGGTGTGCAATCCAATAAAAACAAAGACTTTTCATATAAAATTCAATGGAATAATTTTTCTTATTTCGATGAAGATTATGATGAAAATTGGTCTCAAAACAGACTTAATATTTCTACGCTTTATCGTTTTTCAGAACAATTTTCACTCGCATTAAAGTCCAACCATCTTAATTTTAAAGACGATGTTGGATATCTTAAAACAATAAATCAAGATATTTATTTTGGCAGAAGAGATATTCGATCTGTGGAAAACAACATTAACCTTAGCTACTTTTTTGATAGTAAGAAATGGATTAACCTAAGACTAAGAAACTATTGGAGTAGAGCCAAATACGATCACACTCTGTTTCGATTAAAAGAAGACGGAAAACGAACCGAAACAGACTATTCAATTTTAGATTTTGATCCAGATACAAACTTCAATATCTGGAACCTAGATATTAATTTTGAGTGGTGGTTTGCCCCTGGAAGTAATATGGTGGTGTTGTACCGAAACCAATTGTTCAGTAGGGACAACGCCACTGAACTGGATTATCTCAGAAGCTTAGGCAATCTTTTTGATAAATCTACGCAGCACCAATTTTCACTACGGATAAATTATCTGATAGATTTTAATCGGATCAGGAGATAAACTCAATATTAAAGTTGAATTATTTTATCAAGGATAAACAAATCAAAATTTGTTCTTTGTCTTTAATATAGTTCGAACTACCAAAAGCTTGGGTCACCATACATACCTCACTTTTTTCGTGAGGTTTTTTTTGGATTTTATAAAAAAGTAAAGTAAACATTACATTATTAAATTATTTTTATATATTTGTAAAGTAAACATTACAAAATGAAATTATGAAAAAACAAAAACAACAAACAAAAATTTTGATAGGATGGACATTCGCCTGGTGTGCAAGTACAGCAATTTTATCCTATGGTGTAAACTTCTTGTGGGATAGTTTAATTATAACTACTATAGGTTTAATAATAAATTTAGCTATAGGAGTTGGTATGATTATAGCTAATAAAAATTTATTTAAGTATTATGATGAATTACAAAAGAAAATTCATTTTGAAGCAATGGCCATTACATTAGGACTAACAGTAATTGTTGGACTTGCATACGAGACTTCCTTTGATTATAGACTGATTAAATCTGAACCTGAATTTGAATATTTAGTATTTTTTATTTGCATTTCATATATCTCTTCTCTTTTTATTAACTCAAGAAGATATAGATGAAAAATAGAGTTAGAGAATTTAGAAAAAATCAAAAATTAACTCAAGAAGAACTCGCAGAGTTAATTGGAATATCACGTCAAGCTATAAACGCAATTGAAAAAGAAAAATTTGACCCAAGTTTACCTACTGCATTTAAAATGGCTAAACTTTTCAAAACTTCAATTGAAAAACTCTTTTTACATGATGAAAAATAAAATGACAATTAATTTATAGAAAATTTGTAAATACAAATTGAGTAATATTCTTCATTTGGTTTTAGTATTGTACTGGGAAAGTTTTTCTGGTTAGGACTATTTGGAAAATGTTGGGTTTCAAGACAAAATGCTGATCTTTTTTTATAAGATTTACCATGTTTCCCAATAGTACCACTTAAAAAGTTACCAGCATAAAACTGCATCCCAGGTTCATTAGTGTAGACTTCTAACGTTCTTCCAGATTTTTTTTCATAAACTTTTGCTGCAATTATTTCTTCGGACTGTGAATTGTTAAGTACATAATTGTGATCGTATCCTTTTCCATAATTTAATTGATTGTCTTCTTGATTAATCCTCTTCCCTATTTTCGTTGGCACACTAAAGTCAAATGGGGTATTTGCAACTAATTCTATATTACCTGTTGGAATTAGTGTTTCATCAACAGGAGTAAATGAATTAGCATTTATGTAAAGCAAGTGTTCATTAATTGTTTCGTTTCCTGCTCCAAGTAAATTAAAGAAAGAATGATGTGTTAGGTTAACATGTGTGGATTCGTCTGTTTTAGCAAAGTATTCTATTTTTAACTCATCTTTATTATTTAAATGATATATAATCTTAACATTTAAATTACCAGGATATCCCTCTTCCATATTTTTTGAGAAGTAATTTAGTTCTAAAGTTTGATTGTCAATTTGTTTTGCATTCCATACAACATCACTAAATCCCATATTTCCACCATGAAGATGATTTAATCCATTATTTTTTTCTAAATAATATTCTTTATCATTAATTAAGAACTTGCCTTCCTTTATTCTGTTTCCATATCTTCCTATTGTTGCTCCAAAATACTTT
>Ga0228659_1000021_pt1 | contig 38245 bp, 43 predicted proteins | sample 73DmetaG_FD_182740 | JGI IMG/M metagenome (GOLD analysis project Ga0228659, IMG submission 182740) | Seawater microbial communities from Monterey Bay, California, United States - 73D | ecosystem: Environmental > Aquatic > Marine > Coastal | place: USA: California | collected 2016-11-16 | reverse complement strand
GTCGAGTAATAAAATATCTGCACCTTGTGTTAATGTTCTGGCTAGAAGGACTCTCTGTAATTGTCCTCCAGACAAATTGTTTACATTTTCATCAATTCTATTTAGAAGTCCTACTTTACTGAGGGAATCCTCAATTAGATGATTATTTTTTTTACTAGAAAATGGATTAAAAGTCTTATTATTAATTAGACCCATTTCTACAACTTGTTTCACTGAAAGAGCAAAATTCCAATTTATTTGATTATTTTGAGGGACGTAACCAATAAAACTTTTTGCCTCATTTGGCTGCAATCCCTTTATCTTTAGTGACCCATGAGATAAAGGAGTTATTCCAGCCATAGCATTAAATAATGTAGACTTTCCTCCACCATTGGGACCAACTACTGCTACTAATTTTCCCTCAGAGATTGAAAAAGTAACATCGTCAAGAGCTAGTGCGTCACCATACTGTACGCAACAACCATCAGAAACTATCAGACTTTTATTTGTAATACTTATTAACTTTCACTTCTGTGACCATCCTAAGGAAGGTCAACCAAGTTTTCTACAATTAATCCAACATTCTCTATTAACCAATCACCGTATGATTGATTTTCTCTTAGAGTCTCGACCCATAAACCTGTAACAGTTTTTATATTAGCTTCTGCTGCTATTGTGTCTGCATATACAGATGGAGCTTCAGATTCAACAAAAATAACTTTTATATTGTTATCTTCAATGACATCAAGAACATCTACTAATTCTGCAGGTGATATTTCATCAGCTGAGGTTAAACTTGGAATAATTGTAGTAAGAACTTCTACACCATATCTAGCTTCTAAATAGCCAAGAGACTCGTGAGTTGTTATAAGTTTTCTATTTTTAGAAGGTACCGTTTCAATTAATGCAGATACTGTAGAATCTAATTCATTCAACTCACTGATATAAGCATCTGCTGCAGTTTTATATGCTTCAGAATTGCTTGGGTCAAGCTCTATTAGTTGATTCATCATTAATTCAACTGCCATTACAACTCTTAGTGGATCGAACCAAAAGTGTGGGTCTTCTGCACCGTGGTCGTGACCTTTATGGTCGTCATGACCTTCTTCATCATCATGGTCGTCATGACCTTCTTCATCATCATGGTCGTCATGACCTTCTTCATCATCATGGTCGTCATGACCTTCTTCATCATCATGGTCGTCATGACCTTCTTCACTAAACTCAATTGGGTTAATAGACTCTCCAACTTCTACTAAGACAGCTTCATTGTCTAAAGTATTTTCAAGTAGTTTGACTAGTGCTGCTGGCTCATACTTAAGTCCAACATAAAATACTATATCTGCATCAGCAATTTTTGAAGCATCTTGAGGAGAAGGATCGTAAGTGTGTGGATCTGCTTCTGGTGGCATTAAAATAGTTAAGTTGATGTTGTCGCCACCAATTTCATTAACAAAATCGCCTAGCATCGGGGTAGTTGCTAAAACATTAATTTTATCTGAAGAAGGGTCTTCGGTAGTAGAACCACTTCCACAAGCAATTAAAATAATAGATAAAAATATCGCACCAATTTTGTACATAGGTCTAGTTTTCATTAAATTTTCCTTAATATATATTTTGTTAATAATTCAGTAAATGAGAATAAGTCTCATTTTTTAGTTTGTCAAGCATAAATGAGAATAATTCTCATTTTTTTATTTGAGTTTTTTTACTATACTTTGATTATGGGAAAAAGTTCAAAACAAATACTTTCTGAGCATAATGTATCAATTACTAATCCGAGAATTTTAGTTTTAGAAGTACTCCTCGATAATAAAGGGCCTGTAACAGTTGATGAGCTTCAAAATGTTCTCAATAATAAAGTAGCAAAGTCAACTCTTTACAGGGTTTTAAATGATTTAAAAAAAATTAATTTACTTCATGAATTTACTTCACCAGAAAACACTACTGTTGTTGAACTCATCTTAGAAGATCGTGCACACCACCATCATTTGTTTTGCAGTGATTGTGGTGAGGTTATAGATGTAGAGCTCAGTAATAAATTTGAAGACTTCTTGGCTGCAGAGATAAAAAAGATTGAAAAAAAGTTTAATTTTAAAATTTCAGATCATAGAGTTGAAATGTTTGGTCAGTGTACAGACCAGTGTAAAAACTGTACTACTGATTCTTAAAAAATTATTGCTAAAAGTGATGCGTTAATTAAGAAAGATTCAATTACTTGAATAGTGTGCATTTCAAACAAGTTACTGACCATTGGAACCATAAAGTTATCACCACTTGCTGTCTGAGATACAATATAAATTGTTTCTTCAATTGGTTTATCAGCTATATTACAAATTACACACATATTAATTCCTTATCTAATATTTTATCGACATATAAACTAAAGTAAATGCATTTAAACTTAATTAACTTTCATCATGGAATTGGCAGCGTGGGTGACCTCCCTATTCCCTTTGAAACTGTTTTAAATATTTCTGCATGGGTAATTGTTCTAACATTTGTTTTCTTAAAAGTCTCTTGGAAACAATCTGTGCTCATAGAAAAAGAAGTTGTTGAAGCTAAGAAACAAAGCATCTCTGGAAAAGTTTTAGGTCTATTTGTTTTATCTTTACTAATTTTTCCTGGATTAATTGGTAATGAGGAAGCAAAAACATCCATAACACCCCTTATTATTTGGGTATTTCTCTGGATAGGTGTCCCAGTGTTAGGTCTTATTTTCGGAGATATTTATGCAAAATTTAACCCACTGTCAATAATTCCGTCAGATGAAAAAAAACCCACAACCGTATGGTTTGCATCTTTATTGTTTCTTGGGCTTACTTGGTTTGAACTTGTGTGGAGAAAGCCAGGAAATCCATCACATATTGGAGTTGTTTTCATCATATTATTTGTAGTAACAACAGGTGTACGAATTCTTTTTGGTAAAGCTTCTATTGAAGTTGACCCTCTTCATCTGCTTCACCATTTATATGCAAAGTTAAGATTCACAGTTTCTAGGCCATTTTATAAGAATATGCTTGAGAATATTGCTAACCTTTCAAACTTTAAAGGCATGGAGTATTTCATATTATTGATGATTGGTACTGTAACCTATGATGGGCTAAGAGGAACAACTTTTTGGTATAACCTATTTGGATCTTCAACTTTAGATATTGGTTTCTCAACACTTTCATTTCTTGCGATAAATATTATCATTATCAGTTCCTATAGGTTCGCTTGTTGGTTCGCATTGAAAGTAAGTGGTGAAAAAAAAGATTTAAACGATGTTTCCCTTTTGTTTGCACACACAATGCTTCCTATCGCCTTTGCTTATCATGTAACTCATTATTTGAGTTTGCTTTTATATGAATCTCAAACTATTTTTTATCGACTGAATGATCCCTATGGTCTTGGTTGGAATCTTTTTGGGATTGAGGAAATAACTATCAATTATTTTTTAACTCCAGTTGCTTTATGGGGCATCCAAGTGTTCCTTACTTTGGCTGGACACATGTTGAGCGTTGTTCTTGCTCATGATTTATCTATAAAACTTTTTGGACATCAACAGAGTGACAAAACTCAGTATATATTTTTGTTAATTACTGTAGGTCTTACTCTTCAAGCCTTATTTGTTTTAAGCGTTCCTTAAGTCTTTTTTGTCCTCTAAACTTTTCACACGCTCAGCAATTGGGGGATGTGAGTAGTAGTAAGAACTATATAAGCTGTCAGGTGTTAGATTTGAGGAATTATCTTTGCTTAATTTAAGAAGTCCTGAAATCATACTCTCTACCTCTGTATATTGGATAGAGAAATCATCAGCGGCAAATTCCCTCTGTCTAGATATATAAGAAGAAATTGGTTTTGTGAAAAAGGTGTAAGAGCCAATAACTAAATAAAATAATAAAAATTTGGAATATAGAGTTATCTCATCTAGCCCGTGTCCATAAAAGAATTGATCAGCCATGAAAGCTTGTCCTAATATATAAAATCCAAAAAATCCAAAAAATATAGAACTAACAAGAGTTCTTCTTATATGTCCTAGCTTATAATGCCCTAGCTCATGCCCTAGAATCGATTCCATTTCAGTAGGAGTAATCGTCTCTAAAAGAGTGTCATAAAAAACTATTCTTTTATTGTTTCCAAATCCAGTAAAGAATGCATTTCCATGTGAGCTTCTTAGGCTTCCATCCATAACAAACAGTCCTTTAGCCTTAAAATTAATTTTGTTGAGAAGTTTTTCAATTGGTTCTTTAAATTTCTCATCAGTAATTGGCTCCAGTTTGTTGAAGAGAGGAAGAATTAGGACAGGATAAAGATAAAAGATTACAGCTTGAAATAGAAATACTGCAAGAAAGGCATAGATCCACCAATTTTCCCCTAATTGTTCAATTATTGAAATTACTACAGCGTAAAGGGTGGAGGAAAAAACAACAGTGATAAGTAAGTTTTTTATCAAATCTTGGACAAATGTTTTTGTAGTTGTTTTATTGAATCCGTATTTTTCCTCAAGGGTAAATGTTGAGTATATAGCAAGAGGAATTCCTACTATTTCATCAACTAAAACAATGAGTAGTCCTAGCAAAATAATCCCTAAAATATTTGATTGAGTAATATCCTGAACTATTTTTGTTAGAAAATTAAGCAACCCGCCTGTTGTAAACAGTAAAAGAACTCCAACAGATACAAAAGCTGTAAACATTGAAAATCTGATTCTGTCAGTATTGTAATTGATTGATTTTTTGTATTCCTCTTCGGTAACAACACTTACAAACCGTTCAGGAATTTTGTCTTTATTTTTTTCCATTGATTGGATGTTTCTCTGTTTTAGATAAGTTTCAAGTAAAAACTTGATTCCAATAAATACTGGAAAAAGTACTTTGAAATTTAAATCATTGATTATGTCAACTAGATTCATATTCGTTTATATTACCTTTGTTTAAATTGTAAGAAAGAGTGATAAATAAACTATTTACCAAATCTTCTCTCTCGTTGAACATACTCTCTCAAACAGCGTAAAAAATCAATTTTTCTAAATTCAGGCCAGAAAACATCTTGAAAAATGAATTCGGAGTATGCGCTCTGCCAAAGGAGAAAACCTGAAAGTCTTGCTTCTCCACTTGTTCTAATAACAAGGTCTATATCTGGAACCCCTGGTGAATATAAATGTTCCCTTAGGTCTTCGTCTGTCATATTTTCAATGAGATTATCTATATCCTCTTCTTTATTGTTTTTAAGAAGACTTTTTATTGCATCTACAATTTCCTGGCGTCCACCATAGCCAAGTGCAATTGTAAGTGTTTTTTCGCCACCACCTCTAACTTCTTGAAGCTTGTCGATAGTGTCCTGAAGATATTGAGGGAGTTGGTCAAAACTACCGATAAATTGAATTTTAAAATTATCTACAATATCGTCAATTATTAGTTCTTCAAAAAGTTCGTTGACTACTTTGTAATATGGCTCCAGTTCCTCCTGTGGCCTAGACAGGTTTTCTTTTGATAGAAGCCAACTTGTAATATGTTTAATCCCAAGTTCGTCGCACCATGATACACATTCTTTGAATCGAACCATCCCAATTCTATATGAGACTTCGTAGCTTAGTAGTTTTTCCCTACGTGCATACCTCCTGTGTCCATCGTGGATAAGCCCTATATGTTTAGGTAGTTGTTTTGTTTCAAGGTCTTTTTGTAAACGTGATTCATAAATGCCATAAACGAACTTTGGTGAGACCATAATTAACTACAAATAGTTTCTATCTCTTCTATGTTTCTTGGTAATGCCTCCGTTAAATTTATTGGTTTACCTTCCGTACATAAAATATTGTCTTCAATTCTGATTCCAATACCTAACAAACTCTCTGGAATTTCATGAGTAATTGTTTTTGCTTCTTGCATTTCTTTTTGCTCTAGTTTTGTAGCTGCTTCCATACCTATTTCTTTTCTTCTGATTTTTATTTTTTCAGGATCACGTTCAAGTAGTGGGAAGTTTATTATCGGTTTAGATGGCCTTACGTAAATTCCTGGCTCAATGGTAGTAACCATACCTGGAGAAAATTTTCTAGGTTCGTTATTTAACTCGTTGCTTCCAGCGTCATGTACATCTAAACCTAACCAATGACCTGTTCCGTGCATAAAAAACTGAAAGTAGTGCATCATTGATATAGTGTCATCAATATTTTTTGGTACTAATCCAAGATTTACTAGTGACTCTGAAATAGAGGCAATTGTTGATTTGTGAACATCTTGCATTGAATGTTCAGTTTTTACCATTTCAATACCAATATTTTGAGCTATTAATACCTCTTCGTACACTGCCTTCTGTTCTGATGAAAAAATACCGTTTATTGGAAATGTTCTAGTAATGTCTGAGGAATACATGCCATATTCCGCAGCAGCATCAATAAGTAAAAGTTTTCCGTCTTCTAGTACTTCTCTGTTGGTGGAGTAATGCAGTATGCATGAATTATTACCACCAGCAACAATTGAGTTATATCCAAGCCTTTCAGAACCTAGGTTAAAAAAGGTTTTTTCCATCTCAGCAGCAACTTGATATTCGTACATACCTGGTTGAGTAACCCTCATAGCAGCAAGATGTCCCTCAATACTTATATCGCAGGCTTTTTGTAGAAGATCTAACTCTCCAGGGTGTTTTATTAACCTAAGCTCAGAGAGGATGGGTTGAATAGAATGTATATTGGCTTTACTAAAATCTCCTCCTCTTTGATCATAAGGAATTGCAAGATTTAGTGCTTGTTGATCATACTCCTGAAACAAACCTGATGAATAATCGCAATATATGTCTTGATAACCTTTTAACAAATTAACCAACTGTTTTTTGTATTGTGATGTTGAATAAGCTGAGTGAGCCCCATACTCACTAATTGCACCCTGTTGACCAATTCGTTTACCATCCCAAGTTTCCATTTCTTCATTTTTATCTAATACGAAAAGATGTAATTCAGGTTCAGAGTCATTTATAAGAATTACCGCATGGGCATCAGGTTCTGGCCATTCGGTTAGGTAATGGAAATCTGAAAATTGACGAAATTGGTAATTCGCATCATTATTTCTGTAAATGGTTTTATTGCCGTGTAATAACACTACTCCATTTTTTATTTCTTTTGCAAGTCTCTCTCTAGCTTGTTTTGATAAATTCATAACTTCAATAAGGATAATGTATCAGTGGGTTGTTTTACCAATTATATTTACAAAGAAAAAGGAGCGACTAGCGCTCCTTTTCAAAAAACCAGTTTAACTGGAACTTACTTCAGATTTTCAGCTGAAGATTTACCGTTTTTTTCTACAATCTCAAATTCAACCTCTTGATCTTCTTCAAGATTATTCATTCCAGCATTGCGTACTGCGGTGATGTGTACAAACACATCTTTATCACCATCTTCAGGTGCTATGAAACCATAGCCCTTGGTTTGGTTGAACCATTTTACTTTGCCCTTCGGCATATTTCTCCTTAATAGTCTGTGTCTTTCGACTAGGTAACTTTAGTATTGGTGTTTATTTAAATATAATTTTTATTTTGAGTTTTTATTCCGATTAAAAAGGGTATTTATTAGTTATTTTGAAAATACGTTATAAGATTTTTTCTCCAATATTCTTCATTGTGTAATCCATCTTCTTCTACAAAATATTCATGTGAAATATTATTTTCGCTTAACTTTAATTCAATTGCATTAACTCCTGAAAGATAAAAATTGTCATTTGTTGAAAAGTCAAGTTTCCACTCACTTGGAAAAATATTACGTACTTTGTCGCCAAAAATATGTCCCTCTTTCTTACCTGTGTAGAGATGAATAAAGGTATTTTCTCCTATATTTGGTATATCTTTCAAAATACCCGGAAAGCCATACCAAAATGCTGGTGAAAGACATATTACATTTGTAAATTCAGGATTAATTATTGAAAATTTAAGAGCCATTAATCCCCCCATTGATGCTCCTAGTACGTGTCTCTTTGCATTGGTTGTGTTTAAATTAAAATTCTCTATTACTGCAGGTATGAACTCACTATGAATTTTTTTTAAATGTTTAAAGCAAACTTTTGAGTTTCCACGAGGATAAGGATTATATTGAGTCTGTCTTTTTTCATTAGAAGTTATTGCAATAATTAAAATGTTTTTATCTTGTTTTTCTTCAAAACTTTTAATAAGGTTTTCAAGGTTAAAATAAAATCCGAATTGACTAGTTTCTTTATCAAATAAATTCTGACCATCGAAACTAACCATTACATCTGAAATTGGTTTTTGAAGGTTTGGTATTCTAACCAGAATTTTATTTGAATCTTTTAGTTCCTCATCAAAAATTTCTTCACTTAGGTATAGATTGTTAAATTTTTCTTCTTGTGAATAAATTGAGAAATCAACCACGGTATTGTTTTTTAACCGAGGACGTTTTCAATATTCTGAGCGATTACTTTAGCTTTTTTCTCATTACTTGAAATGATTAATACTACGTTATCTCCTGCTATCGATGCTACAACATTATCTAAATATAAATTATCAATTGCTTCAGCTACTACTTGTGCAGCAGCTGTAGTCGTTTTAACAACCACTTGGTTTGACACAGCTTCAACATCTAAAACAAAGTCATTTAAAGCTTTTGAAGCGATCTTCTTGTGGGCATCATTATCTTGATCTTTTGGTAACACATAAACAAGTAATCCATCTTTTTTTCTTTTTTTAATTGCACCCAACTCATTTAGGTCTCTAGAAAGCGTAGCTTGTGTAATCATTAAATTTCTTTTTTTTAATACGCCTTTTAATTGGTTTTGAGATGATATATTTCCGTCTTCAATTAAGTCAGCAATAATTTTTTGTCTTTGTAGTGTTGATTTCGCCATTGTATAAATATACATTAATATGAATATTTATACAATTATAATTTTTTATAAATACTTTCTGCTAGATCTATTGCTTCTTCTTTTGAAACTTCTCCATCGTTTAGCCTTTGTTCATAAAGAGCTTTCATTATTTTTCCAACTTCCGGTCCAGGTTTTAAATCAAATAATTTCATAACATCGTCACCAGAAATTGGGGGTCGTAAATTTGAAAGTTCTTCCTTTTCTTGAACTTCTGCTATTCTTTTTTCCATTTCGTCTAAATATTCATTAATTTCTTTATATTTCTGTTGGTTTTTTGTAGTTATATCTGCTCTGACTAATTCGTTTAATTCGTTTAACATTTCACCTGAGTCTACAATGTATCTTCTAACGGCTGAATCTGTCCAACCCATTTTAAAAGTATGTGGGCGAAGATGGTTTTCCACTAGTAGACATATGTCTTTTATTTCTTTTTTACTGAATTTTAACCTTTTTAATATTTGAGCTGCCATTCGTGCACCGACAACTTCATGATGTCTAAAGTGTACTTTTCCATTTTCAATCCCTTTTGTTCTAGGCTTACCAATATCATGAAGCAAAGCTGCAAATCTTGGAACAACTTGTGGTGACACTCTCTCAACGACAATTAACGTATGTTCATAAACGTCCTTATGGTGATGTTTTGGATCAACTTCTATTTTTAATAGATCGAGTTCTGGCATAATTTTTTGACTTAAGCCACTTTCTACGAATGCTCTTATTGCCAAAGTTGTATTGTCTCCAGTTAATAATTTCATCAACTCATCTCTTACTCTTTCGCTGCTAACTATCTCAATTCTCTCAATATTTTTTTTAATAGCCTCGAACGTTTCGTTGTTTGGTGTAAACCCATGAGTGCTGATAAACCTGCAAGCTCTTAACATTCTTAACGGATCGTCTGAAAAAGAAATATCAGCTGACATGGGTGTTGTTATAATGCCCTGGGATAGATCTTTGAGACCTCCGAATGGATCAATCAACTCATTTTTTAATATGTCATAAGCTACTGCATTAACAGTAAAGTCTCTTCTTTTTAAGTCACCCTCAAGGCTAGAAGAGTTAACAATTTCAGGTTTACGAGAATCTTCTTCGTACGAGTCTTCACGAAATGTTGTTACATGAATAGAAAACTCATCATATTGGGCTTCAATGGTGCCGAAATCCTTTCCAATTTCTGTAGTTTGATATTTGTTTTCTTTGAAAAGTTTTAGAGATTGATCTGTCGTTGCGTTTGTAGTGAAATCAAAATCAGTTGTTGAAATATCAAGAATTCCATCTCTTACAGCACCACCTACTAAATAAAGTTCAAAACCAGCATTCTTGTAAAGACTTGCAACCTCAACTAAAAATGGGTTGTCCTTCAAAACTTTTAATAGTGTTGTTGGTACCATATTGTTAGCTTAGAAGAAGATTGGAAACTATACAGTATGAATTCGAAAGTTGATTTTGCTGCTGGAGGAATTGTTTTTTACAACAATATGATCGTCCTTGTTAAAAACAGAAGAGATGAAGGTGGTAATGACAGAAGTTTTTGGGGTTACCCAAAAGGACATCTTGAAGATGGCGAGAAACCTTCAGAGGCTGCTTTGCGTGAAGTTTATGAGGAAACTGGATTTAAGGTAGAACTATGTAGCGAAACTCCCATTGCTGAATCACGCTATCAAATTGATTTAGAAAATACTGTCGTTAACAAAACAGTCTGGTTTTATGAAATGAAGGTTATTAAAGCTTTTGAAAAAGAGCCTGATGATGAAATTGCTGAACTATCAGTTGTCACCTACGAAAAAGCATTAGAATTGTTAACCTTTGATGAAGATAAAAAGATTTTAAAATATGTATTTAACAGATGACAAAAAAATAAACTATTCAATAAATGGTTCTTTTTATACAAGAAAATGGAATGATTATCTTCCCTATGTTTACTTTGAAAAAGTTTATGGAGGGCATAGCCTCCTAAAAAAAGCTGTCAATATTGCAAAACAAAATAACATAGAATTTCACTCTTCAATGATTAAAGAAAATCAAGTTGAGTCCTGGGAGTCAGCAGGTTGGAATGTTTACAAAAGACTTTATGTTTGTGATCAAAATCTAAAATATCTTCCTAAAAATACATACCAAGATTTAAGTAGTGTCTCCCAAAAAAAGTTAGAGGTAAATGACTTTTCTTATTTGTTGGATTTAGATAAAAATATTTTTGACTCTTATTGGAGAAACTCTAAAACATCTTTTCATGAAACTCTAAAGAGTTGCGTAAACAACTATCTTTTTCTTCTCAGAGAACAAGGTAAATTAATTGGGTATGCAATTCTAGGAGAAACAAGAAATCTTTCCTACTTACAGCGAATCGGAGTAGATATAAATTATCAAAGCTTGGGTTATGGAAAAGGTTTGTTGCAAAATGTTTTAAACTTTGCCAAAAAAAGAAATTTTTACACTATAAAACTTAACACTCAAGAGACAAATGAATCTGCTTTAAGCCTATATAAAAAACATGGTTTCATAGTTCAGAAAAAAAAATTAATAATAATGACAAATGCTTAAATGAATACTTTGAGATATAAAGTTTACAAAGAATAAACCTACATAGCTTATTATTACATTATGGAAGAAGACAAATTTATAGAAACATTTGAAAGTCTTATTAAAACTATAAAAGATTTGATTGTAAAACCTGTTAAAAGATTTACAGGATTTGCAAGTCTTGGTTTACTTTTAATTGTTCTGCTGCTGACAGCTCTTGTATTTTTATTTATGGGTGTTTTGAAAATAATGCAAGGATTAGGTGTCCTACTTGGAATTAATCCAACAGGATTTGCACTATCAGCATTAGGTATAGTTTTTTTAGTTTTATCATTAAACAATTATAGAAAGAAGAGTAAAAATGCATGAAATAGCAATTATAGGGTCTGGTCCAGCTGGATATACAGCAGGCATTTATGCCGGGAGAGCAAGTTTAAGCCCAGTTTTATTTGAAGGTCTAGAGTCCGGTGGTCAGTTGATGTTAACAACAGATGTAGAAAATTATCCAGGTTTTGAAGAAGGTGTTATGGGACCAGAGTTAATGCAAGTATTCAAAAAACAGGCTCAAAGATTTGGTACAGAAATAAAGACAGAAACAATTGATTCAATTGAAAAGATTGATGGAGGTTTTCAATTAAAAAGTTCTAAAGATACGTATGAATTTAAAACTGTTGTGATTAGTACCGGGGCTTCAGCTAAATGGTTGGGTGTAAAAGGAGAAAAAGAACTTCAAGGATATGGGGTTTCTGCTTGTGCAACATGCGATGGTTTTTTCTTTAAAGAACTAGAAGTTGTGGTTGTGGGTGGTGGTGACTCAGCTATGGAGGAAGCTCTTTTCCTAACTAAATTTGCAAAAAAAGTACACGTGATTCATAGGAGAGATTCTTTCAGAGCAAGCAAAATAATGCAGGATAGAGTTTTGGCTCATGAAAAAATAAATGTGATGTGGAATAAAGAAATCACTGAAATTAAAGGTGACAAAAAAGTATCCTCTATAGCCATTAAAGATACTGAAAATGGTTCAGAAGATGAAATTAATGTTGACGGCGTATTTCTAGCAATTGGACATACTCCAAATGTTTCCTTTCTTGATGGGCTAGTTGAGCTAGATGAAAAAGGCTATATAAAGACAGGATTTACAACAGATACAAGTACCTCAGTACCTGGTATTTTTGCTGCTGGAGATGTAGCGGACTCAGTTTACAGACAAGCAATTACAGCAGCCGGTACAGGTTGCCAAGCAGCAATAGATGCTGAAAGGTGGCTAGACAATTAGTCTCGATTTGTTGGCTCTTTTAAAAGGTTTGTCTGATGTAGAGAAAGAAGACCTACAGAACAAATTAATGTATGCTGGCTATGCATCTTCTGGGGATATTAATGAAATAGCATCTGTAGTTACCCTGTTTATTGAAGATAAAAACTTAACAAGTTTAGAAACCAAAGAAGATCTGTGGATAGAATTAGTTAACAACGGGTACAAGCTTGGTGACCGAATATTAAACTTCAATGAACCAAAATTATATGGTTCAGACATAGAAGAATTACAGGAACTTTTATCAAGACTAGGATTTTACTCGGAACCAATTAATGGTATTTTCACAAAATCTGTTGCTGACTCAGTTGCGAAATTTCAAGAAAACAGGGGCTTGTCTGTAGATGGAAATGTTGGTCTTGGCACTGTGCAAGAAATAAGAAAACTAATTAGACCAAACTTGAGTACCTCTTTAAATGAAGCTATAAAATCAATATCACCGAATTTAGAGACATCAACAATAGGGTACTCAGTGTGTTTTAATTTCCCCAATGAAGATAATTACTCCAAACAGATAGAAACATACGAAATAACTAAAGAGGTTTGCATGAATAATAATATTTTGGCTTCTTTTGCCTCTGAGGTTGGACAAGATGTTAAAGAAGAGAATATTATTAACTATGTAAACAAACTACAGCCAACGTTGTTTATTTCCTTTAAAAAAACAGATGAAAAATCTGTTTCATTTTTTAAGGGTAGTTTTTCAGAAAGTATTATTGGGAAAAAATTAGCAGAAGAACTGAAAAAAGAACTTGGAGTTGAGATTCAGGGAAAAACACATAATTTACTAAAAAACACAAAATCTGTTGCATTGATTATTTTTGGCAATTATTACCAAGATATAGAAATAGAAAAAATCTTAAGCCCTTTATTGGGAATTTTAAATAAAAGCTTTGAAAATTAGTCTATTTTTTCAACAAAGTCTTTTATAGCATCTGCAGAGTTAAAATTTAAAACAACTTTAAACTTGCCCTTTTTGTTATGAACTTCTACTTTAGATCCTGTTTTGTCTTCAAAATAGTTTTTATAAAAAAGGGTTGTTTCATCTGAGCTGGGTTCAGAAGAATTAAGATCTCTAACTTTATTTTCAACCTGTCTGCTGGATAAATTGAGATGTATAATTTCATCTAAAATTTGTTCTTGAACTTCTCTTGATAGGTTTATGAGAGGTCTTATTTGACCAAGAGATACTTGGTTGGACTTAAGAGCATTAATTGCCTTATCAGAAAGTTTAGAAAGTCTTAAGGAGTTGGAAACATAGGACCTGCTTTTGCCAACTAAAAGTCCAATTTCTTTTGGATCTAAATTATGTTTTTCTGATAAATGTTTAAAACCAATTGATTCATCAATTGCATTTAGCTGAGCTCGTTGAATATTTTCGACTAGGCCTATAACCGCTGCATCTCTGGAACTAACATCTTTTATTAAGCATGGTATTTTTTGCAAATTAGCAAGTTTTGATGCTCTAAGTCTTCTTTCTCCAGCAATTAATTCATATTGATTTTCACCTATTTCTTGAACAATTAAGGGTTGAAGAATACCATTTTTTCTTATAGAATCTGCAAGTTCATCTAATTTTATATCATCAAATTCTGTTCTTGCCTGTGAAGAACTTTCTTGAATGCTTTCAATTTTAATTTCTATTGCCTTAAATTCTCTTACATTAGTATCTGTTATCAGAGAACTCAGTGACCTCTTCATTTAACCCAACTTTCTTTAATATCTCATTTGCTAAATCAAAATATTCTACCTTTGATTTACTTTCATCTTTATAATCAACTACTGTTTTAGCATAAAATGGTCCATCAGCAATTTCAGCTGTTTGTGAAATTTTTGATGTTAATAATTTGTCTGCAAGTAAGTATTCGAGTTCTGATACAAAATCTAGATAACTACTTCTTCTTCTGTCTATCTGATTAAGTAAAACTCCCAAAAATATAGGGTTTGAGTTTTGAATTGTTGATATCGTTTTTTTTGCAAATTCCATTGCTTGGGCTACACCTTCTACTGCTAAGAATTCGGGTTTTGCAGGAATTAAATAGTAATCAGATACAGCTAAGGCTTCTTGAACAAGTGAACTCATTGTTGGTGGTGTGTCTATTAATATTATTTGATATTCTTTAAATTTTACATGACGGAATGCTTGCTGTAACTTTGATCCTCCAACAATTTTTTCTTCATTAAATTTAGCTATTTCAGTATTTGAACTTAATATATCTAGATTTTCACTAATTTGTCCTGGTTGAATACTTTCTTTTTTTTCAAGTAAATCGATTGAGTCTGTATGGTTTTCAGACATTTTATCGTAATTTAAATATGTTGAAACATTCCCTTGTGGATCTAAGTCAATGATTAATGTTTTGTAACCTAGTTTAGAAAATACTGAAGCTATATTTACTACTGTTGTTGTTTTACCAACACCGCCTTTTTGGCAAATTATGGATATTGTTTTCACTTAACTGTTATAACATCAATATATCTATATTCATTGTTATTAATTAAAAATTTTTCTTGTTTCACGTGAAACATGTCCTCCAAATTGTTCACGGTATCTGCATTTGATGAAACTATAAAGGTATTTTTCTTATTATTATCAATATTTTTTTCTAACAAGTTCATTAAACTGCTGTGAGGAATGTAGCATCTCATTAAGAAAATTGTATGTTCATTATTTTTTAAAAGTATTTCAGCATCCTCTTTAATGGCAGATATGTTTGATAATTTCTGTGCAGAGATCAAGCGTTCAAGTTCAAAAATCCTTTTTTGTTTAATGTCAATAAGAGTAATTTCTTGGTTTGAAACAATGCCGAAAGGTATTCCTGGAATACCCCCACCAGTACCTAAATCAAAAATATTTTGACTTAAAATGTTTAAATCATTAACTATTTTATAGAAATATAGTGAATGAACAATGAATTCATCCCATATAAATTGATTGTTTTTAGGACTTATTAAACCAGTTTTAATACCTGTAGTTGACAACCAGGAGTGATAAGAAAGTAGTTCGTTTATATAGTTTTCAGAAAAATCTTTGCCCCAACTAGGTATTTGGGGATTAAAAGTCATTCTTCTTCTTTTTTGCTTTCTTGTACTTCACTAGGAGCAAAAACTACTGATCTGTAGGGTTCTCTTCCTTCAGAATAAGACTGTATACCATCAATATCAGCCACAGCATCATGAAGTGTTTTTCTATCAACAGAATTCATAGGTTCAAGCATTACTTCTTGATGGTCTTCTAGTATTTGTTTTGTAAGTCTTTCAGCATATATGGTTAGTGCTTCTTTTCTTTTTACTGCATAATCAGCAACATCTAATCTTAATCGTGTTCCTGCACCTGTTTTTCTCTGAATTACAGTTCTGGTTAATTCGTGCAAAGATCTAATTATATTTCCTTTATCTCCAACTAATGCCTCTGTTTGCTCACCTTTTACAGCTACTAATAGATTTTGATCTTCTACTTCACCAGAAACAGTACCTTCAAGCCCAAAAGAAGAAATTAAACCTTCTAAGAACTTTATTGATACATCGAGCTGCTCTTTTGGATCAGCTTCAACACGTGGTTTTTTTTCATAATTTTTCTTCTTTTCATTAGACTTAGAAGCTTTTTTATTTTGATTGTAATTACGTGAATTACCACCACGGTTATTACCGTTTCTAGAGTTATTTTTTACGCCGTTTCTAACGGATATTCTTACTAATGCTTTTGTTCCACCAACTCCGAATACTCCTCCTTCGGGTTCTCTTAATATGTTGATGTTAGCTTGTGTTGCGTCCTCAAGACTAAGCTCTTTTAATCCAGCTTTTATGGCGTCATCAATGGTTTTTGCTTCAACTTCTACCCATTTATTAGACATTATTTTCTCCTTCGTTTTTTTCTGTTTTTTCGAGGATCATCCTTTTCATCTTTAATTGGTGATGTATCTGGTTTGTTATCTTCCTCTTGTAGGTTTTTTTTATCAGTTTTTTCTTGCTGATTTTCTTCAATTTTTACTATTAACGCTTGTTGACCAATTCTAAAAATATTTCCAGTTAGAAAATATACCACTAATCCAGAAGGTAGAGTCCAAGATATAAAACCAAAAAATAATGGCATTATCTTTCCTATCATCTGCATTTGTTGTGCTTGTGGGTTGTTTGAATTGCCAGATTTTTTTGTTAGTTGACTTTGTTGGTATAGAGCAGTCAGTATTACAAATAAAATAAGCACTAAATAAGGAATTCTGTCAATCCACGTACTTATCTCAGATGCGGGGATTTGAAGATCCATTGTAAAAAATAAAACACTTGAGTGGTCCCCAAGTTGAGTAAACAGAGAGGCTTCCTTTGGAATAAACAAAAGTGGTTCCCTTAGGACTCTAAACAATGCAAACCAAACAGGCATTTGAATAATTAATGGAAGAACACAGCCTAGGGGATTTATACCTTTTGTTTTATAAAGTTCTGCTATTTCTTTATTAAGTTGTTCTTTGTTGTCTTTGTGTTGTTTTTGTAGTTTTTTTAATTCTGGTTGAATGTCTTGCATTCTTTTTGTTGATCTTGTTTGTCTAAGTGTTAGTGGAAAAATTATTATATTAATAATTATGGTTAGTACGACTATTGAAAATCCGTATGAATCTGTAAAATCATAAGAATATGACAACAAAAAGCCTATAGCAAGAGCAAATGGTTCTAATATTGCCAATTTTTACCAAATTTCATATATATTGGGTTACAAATGTAAATTCTTCTTAAAATAGTTGGAATTGTATAAATTAATCCTTTTTTTTCTATTGATTCAATAATTACTTCGCTACAAGTTGGAACATATAAGCAATTACCTTGGCCAAAACCAAAGAAATTGAGAATTGATCTAATTGATGTGTATAAAATTGTAGAAATTTTCATTTTGTTTTAAGTTTGGGGTGAGAAATTAATATTTCTGTAATGTCTTTTAAGCTAATGTCAGAAGATTGGTTCGAACCTATAACATATATATCAACATTTATTTCTATTTTTAAACCCCTAACAGCCTCTTTTATCCTTCTTTTAAACTTGTTTCTATTGACAGCGTTTGTGCCTTTGCTTGAGATGTTTATTCCAAGCCTTGACGTTTCTAAATTATTTATTTTTAAATAAACTTTTAGACCATTAGCTTCAATAGCATTTTCTTCTTTTTTCAGGTTTATAAAATGTTGACTATTGTTTAGTGCAGTAAAGCTTACCAATTAGTTACGCAGAAATTATTTTGCGTCCCTTACTTCTTCTCCTTTTAAGGATTTGTCTTCCAGCTCTGGTGCGCATTCTTAATCTAAAACCGTGTTTTCTGCTTCTTTTTCTATTACTAGGTTGATAAGTTCTTTTCATTTTTTTCCTGTTTAATCACAATAAATCAATAAATTATTTAAACAAACTAAATATAATTTTTTATTTTCTAGTTCGCGAAATCTAAATTATCCTCGCGAAAACATAACTAACTAAGATTCGAAATCTATTTTAAATACATTTTCACCTCCTTAAAGTTTGATATAAAAGTCAATAAAACTAGTACTTTTTTCGTAATGTAAAAATATTTATAATATTAAGTTTGATTTTCACACTCTATGAAAACTTTTACTTCTTTATTAGTTTTATATAAGACATGAACGATACTTTACAAATATTTAAAGAGAACATTTTTGAAAAAGAGTTATCTAAGACTGAAACATATTGGATAGATCAAATCGAATTTAAAATTGAAGACCATGATTTAATTATTTGTGTTAATTCTGAATTTGTTAAGTCTTCTATTGAAAAGAAGGTGTTTCAAAAAATTTTAGACGTTGTTAATAAAACTTCTGAACTAAATGATTGTGTTTTTGTTCTAGATCCTAATAAAAAATCGATAGATTCTTTTACTCCGGAAAATACTGAGCACAAAGAAGAAGAAATAAACATCAGTAATGAAGAAGACTCCGTATTAGAAGTTGATATGTCGGTTTTTGATAACCTCTTGGTTGGTAGTTCTAATAATCTCGCAGTTACTGCGGCTAAAAACGTGGTTCAAAACCCTGGTACAAGGTTTAATCCTCTTTTTATTCACGGAGAGCCAGGTGTTGGAAAAACTCATTTGTTAAAAACTATGGAAGAATCATCAAGGTCATCTTATTACATAGATTCTGAGTCTTTTTTAGAGTCTTATGTTTCTGGAATTAAAAACCAGAGTATTGATTTGTTTAAAAATAAAATAAGATCTGTTGATATTTTACTAATTGATGACATTCAGTTTTTTATGGGTAAAAAGGGAGTATCTGAAGAACTTTTTCACACAATTAATTATTTTCTAAACAACAACAAAGCTGTTGTACTGGTTTCCGACCAAAAACCTCAAAATCTTCTTGGTTTTCCTGAGAGGCTTATTTCTAGAATTCTTAATGGTTTAGTTACAGATATAGAAAAACCTGATAAATCTATGTTTAAAGATTTTTTAACTAGTGTTAACAAACAAAACGAAGAAAACCTACTTACAGATTCGAATATACGGGATTTAACTAGTATTGATGTTTCTAGTTTTAGAGATATAAACGGGATTGTAAACAGTTTGATTATAAACAAACAAACTGGTGTTAGTAACTCAGAATATATATCCGGTTTGGTTAAATCATCATCAGGAAAACAGTTAATGGAGTTAACACCTGAATATCTTTTTGAATACGTATCAAACCTTCATCAAGTTGATAAAAAACTCATTTCATCAAAAAACAGAAGTTTAGAGGTAGGTGTTGCGAGACATTTGTTGGTTGCTTTGTTGCGTAAACACACAGATCTTTCTTTGACACAGATTGGAATTTATTTAGGTAACCGTTCTCACTCGACTGTTTTGTCTTATTTAAATAAAGCAAAAAACTCACCGGTTGTGTTGAAAGAAATAAACAGTTTCGACAATAAGTTGAACATGGTAGAAGCTTCTTAGTTTTGTTGTCTGTTATGTTTGTTATGTTGAACACTAAAAACAAGGTTTTGTGGGCTTTGAAGAGTTTTTTCAACATGTCCGACGGTTTTATTATTATTAAATATATATAGGAGTAAATTGAAGTTCAAAATAAAAACAGAAGATTTAAAAAACATTGTTTCAACAGTATCGAGAATAGTTGACCCAAGGCCGGCATCCCCCTCACTGCAAGGACTATATTTTAAAACAACAAAAGAAAACATAGAGATTACAGGTTCTGATCTCGACATTGTTATTAAAGCAAAGGCCGGAGCAGAGGTTGAAGTTGACGGAGAAGCTCTCATAAACGCTAGGGTTCTATCTGATATGGTTAGAAAACTACCAAGAGGAGAAGTGGTTTTCTCAGACATTGGAAGCGAACTAAGGGTAGAGCAGAATAAACTAAATTTTACCTTAAGAAAACTAGATGAAAAAACCTATCCAGAAACCTTACTTGAGACAAACTATGAGAACGAGAAAAGTCTTGAAATAGACCCTAACGAACTTTTTGAATCTTTAAAAAAAGTAGGGATAGCGGCCTCACCAGAAGGAGGAAGACCTATATTAACCGGTGTTTATTTCAACAACGAAAACGATAAAACCGAATTAGCAGCTACAGACAGTTACAGACTTGCAACACACGACCTAACAAACTTCCCAATAAAAGATGCAGGTATTTTATCATTTAGATCTCTAAACGAAACAGCAAAAATTTTCGAACAAACTGAAGGAACTATATATATAAACTCAACTGAAAGAGAGCTTCATTTTTACAACGATAAGTTTTCGGCATCTATAAGAAAACTTGAAGGAAGTTTTCCAGAATATGGAAATCTTTTTCCCAAAGAAACAATTTTTTCTATTGAGGTAAACAAAAGCGAAATACTTGAAACACTAGACCGAGCAACGGTTGTGGCAGAAGGTTTCATACCCGTAAAACTTGAAGTCGCCGACACAGAAACCTTAAAAATAACAACAATAAATAAGGACATTGGTGGTGGTACTGAAGAGGTTTCAATAAAAACATTAGGTTTAGAAGTAGGTGACGTTAGTGGTTTTACAATGTCTTTCAACCCCAACTATTTAATTCAAGGAATTGAAGTTTTAGACGGGAACACTGTATATATGAGGTTTTCAGGAAACGAGAAACCGGTTGTCATTCAAGGAGAACATGAGACATTTAGGTATTTATTAATGCCTGTTAGACCAAGTTAATGGAGTCAACTGAACCAACTAAAATAAATGCTGAAAGAAACAACCTTGGTATCAGTTTTGAAAAATCAAAAAAAATAGAAAACTATTTTAATAAAAATAAATACACGTGGTCAAAAGAAATTTCCTTAGGGCCTGTTTTAAACAACAAAGCGATCATCTATACAAAATCAAAAAGAGTAAAAGATATTGTTCAATTTGAAGAGCAAAAAATACTTATAGACATTGAGAAAAAGCTAAATATTAAACTACTTTCTATCGATGTTCAAATCTTGAATAACACACAATAATTGTCTATTTCTACTAAAATGGGAGTTCAGCAAGGGGCTGTACACAAAAAAATATAGAAACGTTTCTTAGGAGATCTGTGCCAAAAAAAGACTCAAACACCTATGATTCTAAAGATATAAAAATTCTTGAGGGTCTTGAAGCTGTTCGTAAAAGACCAGCTATGTATATCGGTTCAACTGGGCCAATAGGATTACACCACCTTATATGGGAGGTTGTTGATAACTCTGTTGATGAAGCTATGGCTGGAAGGTGTACATCAATTGAGATTCAGTTAGAAAAAAACGGATCAGTAACTGTTGCTGATAACGGGAGTGGAATTCCTGTTAAGCCACACCCAAAAACAAAGGTTTCAGCTTTAACTACAGTCCTCACAACGTTACACGCTGGTGGAAAATTTGAATCAGGAGCATATACAGTCAGTGGAGGTTTACACGGAGTTGGAATATCGGTTGTTAATGCACTCTCTACTTTCGTAAAAGTTGAAGTACAAAGAGATGGTCATGTTTGGAATCAAAATTTTGATTATGGTAAACCAACTTCAAAAATTAAAAAAGGCAAAGCATCTAAAAAAACCGGAACAAAAGTAAATTTTCTACCGGATCCAGAAATTTTTACTGAAACCCAAGCCTTTGAGTACAACATAGTTTCAGAAAGAGTTAGACAAACTGCCTTCTTAAACAAAGGATTAAAAATAATTCTTAAAGATAACAGAGTAAAACCTGCAACAAAAGAAGAATTTCTATATAAAGGTGGACTTGTTGATTTTGTCGATTATTTAAACGATGGTCACGAAGTCTTGCATGAAAAAATCATCTCTTTCTCAGACAAAGCAAAAGATTCAGAAATAGAAGTTGCAATGCAGTGGAAGGCTGAAGACGAAGTAACAATTAAAAGTTTTGCAAACAACATCCACACCCTAGAAGGTGGAACACACGAAGAAGGACTCAGAACAGCGGTTACCAAAGCAATCAACGATTTTGCAAAATCTAGAAACCTACATTCTGATATTTCACTAACTGGAGATGATATTAGAGAGGGTTTAACAGGTGTAATTTCTGTAAGAGTTCAAGAACCTCAATTTGAAGGTCAAACAAAGACTAAATTGGGAAATACTGAGATGAAATCCAAGGTTCAAGTATTAGTCAACCAAGAATTTCCAAAATGGCTTTCTAAAAATACAAAAGAAGGTAGAGCAATTGTAGAAAGATGTGCTTTGGCAGCTAAGGCAAGAATGAGTGCAAAAAAAGCTAGAGAGCTAACCAAAAGAAAAAGTATTCTAGAGACAGCTGGGCTTCCAGGTAAACTCGCAGACTGTTCATCAAAAGATCCCTCAGAAAGTGAATTATTCATAGTAGAGGGAGACTCCGCAGCAGGTCCGGCTAAACAGGCTCGTGAATCTAGAACACAAGCAATCCTGCCAATTCGTGGAAAAATTATTAATGTCCAAAAAGTAACAGAAAACAGAGCGCTTCAAAATGAAGAAATAAGTTCCCTCATTAAAGCAATTGGTACTGGAATAAAAGCAGAGTACAAAGGAGACGAATCTAGGTACGATAAAATAATTTTTCTCACGGATGCAGATGTTGATGGTGCACACATTAGAACACTCCTCCTTACCTTCTTTTTTAAATTTATGCCTGGATTAATTAAAGAAGGAAAAGTGTGGATTGCCGAACCGCCACTTTATAGAGCCAAATCTACAGGTGGAGTAAATTACCTTAAAGATGATGAGGCACTTGAGCAATTTAAAAAAGACAACAAATCAAAGAAATTCGATATCTCTAGATTTAAAGGTCTTGGTGAAATGAACGCAGGGGAGCTTTGGGACACAGCAATGAATCCAGAATCTAGAACACTTATAAAAGTTAATATTGCTGACGGTAAGGCCGCAGAAGCTAAAGCGGCGGATATGTTTGAAATCTTAATGGGAAGTGATGTTTCAAGAAGAAAAACATTTATAGAACAAAATGCAAAGGATGTGAGGTTTCTAGACGTCTAATGGTAGATAAAAAACCAAAACCAAAAAAACCTGCTGCAAAAAAACCTGCTGCAAAAAAACCTGCTGCAAAAAAACCTGCTGCAAAAAAACCTGCTGCAAAAAAACCTGCAGAATCCAAACAAGTTGTAACAAAAGATACAAATAACGACATGTCAATACAAGTTGAGGATGAGATTTCAAAATCGTTTCTTGATTACGCAATGTCTGTCATTGTCTCAAGAGCTTTACCTGATGTTAAAGATGGTTTGAAACCAGTTCAAAGACGTATCTTATATTCAATGTATGAAACCGGCATAAGACCAACAGGCCCATTTAGGAAGTGCTCCAAGGTTGTTGGTGATGTAATGGGTAATTATCACCCACATGGTAACGATGCAATTTATGGAACACTAGTCAGACTAGGTCAACACTTCAGTACAAGATATCCACTAATTGAGCCTCAAGGTAACTTCGGAACACCAGACGACCCTCCTGCTGCCATGAGGTACACAGAGTCGAGAATGTCACAACTATCCTCACAACTATTGGACGGTATAGATGAAGATACTGTTAATTTTGAGCCCAACTACTCAGGAGAGAGTTCTGAACCAAAAGTATTACCAGGAAGGTTTCCAAATCTCTTAATTAACGGAGCTGAGGGAATCGCTGTAGCTATGGCAACAAATATGCCGCCTTATAACTTAAGAGAAGTAACTGAAGCAGTTAAATTTACTTTAAATAATAAAAATCCAAAACCATCAGATTATTTAAAAATCATTAAAGCACCTGATTTTCCAACAGGAGGTCTTGTTGTAGACACCCCAACAATTAAGGATGCAATTTTAAAAGGAAGAGGGTCTATAAAACTTAGAGCTGTTGCTGACGTAGAGGAACTTGGCAAAGGAAAATCTGCAATTATCGTCAAAGAACTTCCTTACCAAGCTTCAATAGATAGGATCATGGAAAAAATTGCTTCATTGGTTCAAGATAAAAAATTAGCAGGTGTCTCAGACCTAAGAAATGAAAGTAGTGATAGAAATGGTACAAGACTAGTAATTGAGTTAAAAAGAGACGCTGTACCACAAGTTGTTTTAAATCAACTTTTTAAACAAACACAACTTCAAGACACTTTTGCTGTCAATTCAGTTGCTTTAGTTGACGGTGTTCCAAAAGTTCTTTCAGTGCCACAACTCATTAACTATTACATCGATCACCAAATTGATGTAATACAAAGAAGGACTCAATATAGGCTCAACAAAGCAGAAGCAAGACTTCATATTGTTGAAGGCTTGATTTTAGCTCTAGATAAAATAGATCAAATCATAAAGGTAATTAGAGCTTCAAAAGATGTTGAAACAGCAAGAACTTCTTTGATGAAAAAATTTAAACTTTCAGAAATACAAGCTTCACATATTCTTGACATGCCACTGCGAAGACTTACTGCGCTAGAAAGAGAAAAACTAGAAGAGGAAAAAAACGAACTTAAAAAAACAATTAAGGAACTTGCCGCGATTCTAAAAAGTAGAAAAAAACAAGATGACATACTTGTAGAAGAGCTTGAAGAGATTACAAATAAGTTTGGAGATGAAAGAAGATCTCGCATAGTTCCCGACGTTGGAGAGGTTTCAATTGAAGATTTAATCGAAGATGAAGAAATAATTGTCTCAGTATCATCAAAAGGATATGTGAAATCAGTCCCTTCTACATCTTATAAAAAACAAGGTAGAGGAGGAAAAGGAGTAAAAGCAGCATCTTCAGATGAAGACGTCATCGAACACTTACTATCAACCTCTGTCCATGCTTACTTATTATTTTTTACAGATCAAGGAAAAGTTTATAGAGCTAAAGCTCACGAACTACCAAAAACCACAAGAACAGCACAGGGCTCATTGATTCATAATGTACTCTCAATGTCCCAAGATGAAAAGGTACAAGCAATAATTGATACTAGAGACTACGAGACAGAAAAATTCCTATTAATTATGACAGAAAAAGGAACTGTTAAAAAATCTGCTTTCAAAGACTTTGATTCTAATTATAAATCCTTACAAGCAATCAAACTCAAAGACGACGATAGAGTTGTGTCGGTGAAAACAACTTCTGGCAAAGAAGACGTAATATTGGTTTCTAAAAAAGGACAAGCAATCCGTTTTGATGAAAATAATCTTAAACCACAAGGAAGAACAGCAATGGGTGTTCGAGGAATTAAATTACGTGAAGGGGATGAGGTAGTAGGTGCCGCGACCTCAAGAGATGAAACACTATTGTTTATTACAGCAAAAGGATACGGTAAGAGAACAAACCTTGACGAGTTCAGAAAAGCTGGACGTGGAGGCATGGGTGTAAAAGCTCTGAAGGTAACAGAAGTTAAAGGAGATTTAATTGGTGCTCGTTCTGTAGATGAAGATACAGAGGTTATGCTTATGAGTACTGGTGGAACTGCAATAAGATGTGCAGTAAAGCAAATAAAAAAAATGAGTAGAGCTGCGCAAGGAGTCAAAGTTATGAAACTTTCTAAAGAAGAGGAAATTTCTGCTTTTATTCCAATAAAAAGTGATTAAAAATGGTAAAAGTAAACAGAGTTAGAAGAATAATTAGAAAGATCGATCCTTGGACTGTCTTGAAGGTAACTTTCGTCTTAAATTTTATAATTGCATTAACCATTGTGCTGGGCTTTTCAATCCTCTGGGTGCTTTTAGTTAACGCAGGAGTTCCTCAGGGACTAGAAGAGATAGCTAGAAGATTAGCCTTACTTGATGCGGACGCATCTCTCGTTGGTAACGTAGAGCCATTATTCACCTCAGTAGTATTCTTGGCTACCGTTTATTTATTAACTCAAACAGCTTTAGCAACAATAGGTGCATTTTTTTACAATCTCGTTTCTGACCTAGTGGGTGGAGTAGAAGTAGTTGTTTTAGAAGAGACATATAGTGATCCACAAATTCAAAACACTGAAAGTAAAACAGAAAAGACTTCTTCAAAGAATAAAGAGACAATGTTGATGACCTTTTCTAATACGATAAAGAATTTACAAAACGAAGAAGACGAGAACGAATAACTTGCTAAACTCTTTTTAACAAATAAAGCATAAAGCGAAGTTAGTGAAAACCTAACACTGTCCCGCAACTGTGATTCGAAAGATAAGTCAGGTCGCCTTTTTGCTTAATTAAAAACAACAATCCTCGAGTGAAGGAATGGAGTATCAATCCTTTCTCGTGGTAAGAAAGGAACTTATGAAATATAAAATACTAATTCTTGCCGCGTTGATAACAATGTGCACAAATTCAACAGAATCTAGCACAGAACAAAGAGTTGTCTCATTATCAACTACGCATACTGAAATTATCCAAACACTTGGAGGTGAAAACCTTCTAGTTGGAATAGATTCATTCTCAGAATCAGAACTTCCTATTGAAAAAATAGATGCATTCACCGTTACTGCAGATGAATTAGTTAATTTGAATCCAGATTTAGTAATTGTGGCTTTTGACTTTAATGGGATCATAGATGGACTAGAAGCTTTAAATTTAAATTACGTTTTACTGCCACCAGCTAGGAATTTTGATGAGGTTTACACGCAAATTATGGAAATCGGAAATTTAATAAATAAATCTGAAGAATCTATTGATCTTGTTTCTGAAATGGAAAACGATGTTGCCGAGATTATTGAGAATTTTTCTGCTCAAAATGTAAAAGTCTTTCATGAAATTGGATACACCTATGGAATATACACTGTTAATGAAAACTCATTTATTGGAGAAATTTATAATCTTCTAGGAGTAGATAATATAGCTAACTTTAAGGAAGACCCATTTGGAAGTGGGTATCCAGAATTTTCTGAAGAAGAAATATTAATGGCCAATCCTAATTTAATTATTGTTGGTCATTCTGATTATTTAAACAAAGATCTTTCAACAAGAGTTGGATGGGAAGAAATTACTGCAATACAAAGTGGAAATCTCTTTTTTCTTGATGAAAACCTTGCAAACAACTGGGGAACAAACACAGTTGATTTACTAAATACTCTTTCAGAAGTTACTCAGTCACAAGAGGACCCTGGAGTAGTATATTCAAATCAATATTCTGATGAAATACAAAATTCTTCAGTCTTTCAAAATAATATACTTTATCTAGTACTGTTTATCTTGATAGGTTTAATTTCTTACTCAAGAACCAGAACCAAGCAAAAAGAAAAAGTTTAAGGAGAGAAAATGAAAGGTTATTCAGAAGATTTATACATACTAGCTTTTGACCATAGAGGTACTATAACCAAGGGACTTTTAGGGGTAGAAGGACGTGAACCCACTGAAGAAGAAGCTGGAAAAGTAAATGAGATGAAAAATATCATTTTTGATGGTTTTTTGAAAGCAAAGGAATCTGGAATAACTGGAGGCGAGCCCGCAATTCTTGTTGATGAAACCTTTGGTCTAGATGTTCAGCAAAAAGCAAAAGATATGGGTATAAAATTTGCTGCTCCTGTTGAAAAATCAGGTCAAAAAGTTTTTGATTTTGAATATGGAGATCACTTTGGTGAAAAAATTAAAGAAATAGGTGCAGACTTCGTAAAAATTTTAGTTCGATGGAACCCAGATGATGACGAAGAAACTAGAGAAATACAAGGTAAAAGAATTAAAGAACTCTCTGACTGGTTATCAGAAAACGATAAGAAATTTCTTTTAGAGTTTCTTGTACCAGCTACTTCCGAACAGTTGGAATCTGTAGGAAATGATCAGGCTCGATATGATTCAGAAATCAGACCTATGCTAGCTGTAAAAGTTGTAGAAGAGATGAGAGAAAGAGGAGCAGATCCTGACATTTGGAAGATAGAAGGACTTGATACTGCTGAGGATTGTGAAAAAGTAGCTGCAGCTATTAAAACCGGTGACAGAGAAAATGTCATCGCTGTTGTTTTAGGTAGAGGTGCAACAGATGAAAAAGTAAATGAGTGGTTACGAGCTGGATCATCTGTAGAGGGATATAAAGGATTTGCAATCGGAAGATCAATTTTCTGGGATGCGCTTAAAGGATTTCACGAAGGTGACAAATCTAGAGAAGAAGCAGTTACTGAAATTGCTGAATCTTATTTAGGTTTTCTATCTGTCTATCAAAACGGGAGTTAATTAGTGTCAGCAGGAAAAGCTGTAATTGGACAATCAGGTGGGCCTACTGCTGTTATCAATAGATCTCTCGTTGGGTTTATTAAAGAAGCTACAAATTCAAATTTTGATGAAATATTAGGAGCTAAACATGGTTTAGCTGGAATGTTAAGCCAAGATTTTGTAGATCTTTCAAAACTTTCAGAGTCACAGTTATATGGAATAGGAAAAACTCCAGCCGCAGCCTTAGGTTCTGTTAGAAAAAAGCCTACTGATAAAGACATAGAACAACTAGTTACTATTTTTGAAAAACAAAACATTAGAAACTTTTTCTACATAGGTGGAAACGATTCTGCTGAAACCGCAAACTTGGTAGCCGAAGGCGCAAAAAGCATAGGCTACGAAATGAAGGCATTTCACATCCCGAAAACTATTGATAATGATCTTTTAGAAACAGACCACTGTCCAGGTTATGGATCGGCAGCAAGATTTGTAGCTCATGCCTTTCAAGGAGATGATGCAGACAATAGAAGTCTTAGTGGAATTAAAATTAATGTTTTAATGGGAAGACATGCAGGATGGTTAACAGCTGCAAGTACATTAGGTAAATCATCAGAAGAGGACGGACCACACTTAGTGTATGTTCCTGAAAAAACTTTTAATATTGAAAGCTTTTTGAAAGAAGTTAAAGAGGTTTACGATGCACTTGGAAGATGTGTTGTGGCCGTTTCAGAGGGTGTTCATAATGAAAAAGGTGAATACTTTCTTCAAACATATGCAGATCAATCTGGTTCAGGTTTAGCTGGAAAGACTGATAGTCACGGCAATATACAACTTTCAGGATCAGGAGCACTCGGTGATACTTTAACAAACATAGTCTCAGAATATATTGAGGGAGCAAGGGTTAGAGCGGATACTTTTGGATACCTACAAAGATCTTTTATTGCGGATGTTTCTAGTGTTGATGCAGAAGAAGCGGAGAGAGTTGGACAACATGCTGTTTTAGCATCAAAAGAAGTTCAAAGTGGTTCAATTATTCTTAAAAGGCAATTCTCCGAAAAATATTACTGTGAAGTTGGCACTACAGAACTACACAAGGTAGCAAAACACACTAAAGAAATGCCAGCAGAATTTATAGACTCAACGAAACCCTACGTTACAAACGAGTTTTTTGAGTATGCCATGCCGCTTACTGGTGGGATAGAACCTAAAACTCAAATCTTTGTATAGATGGCAAAAATAAGCTTAGTAAAACAAGATTTTAAGGCTTTCTGGGAAGCAACAGTAAGGTATTATGAACTAGATCCCCAAGGTGTTATGCATAATGCAAACCATGTTGCATTTTTCGACCAAGCAATTACTGCTTATTTTAAACATGTAAACTATGACTATTTAAAAGACATTGAAGATACAAACAAAGACTTTCACACGGTTCAGGTTTTGGTGCAGTACAATAAACCCCTTTATTTTGACCAAGTGGTAGAGGTTGGTACAAAAATTAAAGAGATAGGCAATTCGAGTATGACCTGGATAATGGGAATGTTTTTAAAAGAAACTGGAGAATTGGTAAGCTCCTGTGAGGCAATTCATGTTTACACTGATCAAAAAACAATGAAACCAACTCCAATAACAGAAGACCTTAAAAAAAAGTTAAAACTATAAATTTATTGAAGAAACTTTCTTATTAAATTCTCAGAATTGATGTGTTAAATTAAATGGAAATGGATATGAAAAAGATATTAATAGTTAGCTTATTCTTTAGCTTATGCTCCCCCTCGGCTAACGAGGGCATTGTTTCTTTGTCCGACGAAACAACAACAACTCTCATAGTAACCGAAGAAGACTACCCAATAGTTTTAACTCAATGTCTAAATGAAGAACATGGGTACAACATAGTAACTCCATTTGATGTTCAAGATCTAAAAACATCTCTTGATCAAATGAGCAATACAAAAGATGAGAGAACACAACTTTTGGAGGATGTTGATTTTTGTGTAAATAAATACGATCTTTTTTCTGAATCGAACACAACAAACCCGGATGAACTAGCAAAATTATATGATGAAAATCTTGAACTAGCTAAATGCTTAAGAGAAAAGGGCATAAACGTTCAAGACCCAAGCCAGGAAGAACCAAAGGTCGATTTAAGTGGGCTCAAGGAATCTAAAGATGACATCATGCCTCTGCTACAAGAATGTGGTTGGCAAAAATAAGTATTTAAAAACTAACAATAAACTTGGCTCCACCAAGTTTAGACCTATCTACTGAAACACTCCATCCATATTTTGTTACAATATTTTTTACAATACTCAACCCAAGACCCTTACCACCGCTATTTCTGGTTCTTGACTCGTCCTCCTGCCAGAAGGGGGTGAATATTAAGTCATAATTTTCTGGGTTAATTCCTACCCCGTCATCTTCAACAATCACTGAAGGAATGCCGTGAATCAAGTCAGTACTAATTACAGTTTTGTTGGATTTAAATTTTTCTGCATTTCCAATTAAATTATTAAGCATTAATTTAAGTATTTTTTGATTTGCAATAACTTTTATTTGAAGATTGTTTTTAAAATCAATATCTGTACCCTCAACAGTAGTTTTGATTAAGCTATTCAAATTTATTTCGTCATTAGAACCATCACCTTTACTAGAAGTCTCTAGAGTTAGCAAAGCTTCTAATATCGACTGGATTTCAAATACATCTTCCTCAATTCCGACAAGGTTTTCCTTTTCCACACTTCCTTCTTTTTTCAACTTTTCGATTTGTAGTTTTAGACTTGTTAATGGTGTTTTTAGTTCATGGGAGGCATTTGAGATAAACTGCTTCTGACTAATTGAACTTATATGAACTTTTTCAAGAAGAGAATTAAATGTTGAAATCAAATTCCCAATCTCATCATTGCTCTTAACCCCATCCAGTCTTTCTACTTTCGTCAAGGGCTCAAATTGAGATATTTTTTTGATAGATTTATTTACTGGTCTTAATGCAATCTCTAATGAAATTAAAATCCCAAGAACAACAAATAGTGAAGCGATAATGTAACTAACTACAAAAAGCTTCTCTATACCATCGACTATAAGTCGAGGAGTAGACTCACTAAACCCAGCAAAAATGGTTACTTTTTTGTCTAGACTTTCGGTTTTTATAAAATTTAGATCATTTTTATTTATATCAAACTCCACTTTTTTAGGGTTGAAATCGTCAATTAGACGAGGAGGAAAGTAGCTGTATTCTCTTATAAGTTTTCCACTTTGATTATCGTAAATAAATACAAAATAATCACCTATGCGTGGTGAGTTTCTCAGATTTAAATTCTTATAATCTTGTTCTAATTCTTCTACTAAGCTCTCCCGCCCATCTTCCAAGGCACTTCTATATCTAATTTCTGCAATTTGCTCTAAAACATCCGGAGCTACAAAAAAACCACCACCAAGGACAATAAGTGTGATAATTATAATTTTTGTTCTTATTCCAACACTTTGCACTAATCCCACCTATACCCAAAACCACGAACAGTGTTTAAATGCTGATGTAAGTTGAATGGCTTCAGTTTTTTTCTTATGTAACCTATATAAACTTCAACTTTATTATTATCCTCTTCGGTTGGATATAAGATTTCCCAAACTTCCTCCAATAATTCATTTTTAGATACGATATCTCCAATATTTTTTAATAAGAAAGTGAGTAAATCAAACTCTTGTTTTGTAAGTTTAATTTCTATATCGTTACAGGTAACCCTTCTTGCAGATAGGTCTATTTTTAAATCTTGAAATTCTAAGATATTTACACGAGATTCATCATATTTTAAAAGTTTTCGAACTCTGGCAAGAAGCTCAACCATAGAGAAAGGTTTTTTTAAATAATCATTTGCACCAGTCTCTAAACCCTCCTCAACGTCATATTCTCCACTTTTTGCTGTCAGCATTAAAATTGGTGTGGTAATTCCAATTTCCCTTACTTTTGCACAGACTTTATACCCGTTCATTTTTGGCATCATTATATCTAGTATTACTAGATCGAGTTGATTTTCGATAATCTTAAAATAACCATCTTCGCCATCAAAAGATTGTTCTACAATATAGCCTTCTTCTTGCAGAGAATCTCTGACTAATTCTGATATTTTTTTATCATCTTCAACTAAAAGTATTTTTTTTACCACTAGTTAATAATGACAACATAAATGGATTTATCAAGTGTTAGCTATTACTCATCTCAGAAACTTCTAAGGTTTAACAGAATATTCTAAGGTTGCAACTGTTACAAAAGAGCATGAAAAAGAAAGGAAGAATATGAAAAGATTATTTTTAGGAATAGGTGTTTTTGGTCTTGCTCTTAGTGTTGGCATTATGGGTATATCTTATGCCTCTGAAGCTCCTCAAGTTAGGGAGAATTTTTTTGAAAAAAAAGTTTCTAATGACAAAGCTGAAAAACACAATCTTCTAGAAGGTGTCTTAAGAGGTCTTGTCGAAGAGGGTACCTTGTCTCAGAATCAGTCTGATAGCGTATTGAGTGCTCTTGAATCAAAAAAACTAACGATAAAAGCGGAAAGACAAGAAATCAAAGATCTAATTAAAGAAATGTTTGAAGATGGAGAAATTACAGTATTAGAACTAGATTCTGTAACAACGATAGATCAAGAAAAAATAGATCGATTTAAAGAACGCTTTACAGAGGAGCTTAAAGATGGTGTGATTTCAGAAGAAGAGTTTAAAGATAATATTAAAAGTCATCACAGAAAAGGACACCATAAGTCGAAAGGCAATGGGTAAGTAGTTAAGTATTTGTGTATTGGTTTCCTCCCTAGTCCAATGCACACTTACTAAAATGTAACCATGAAAAAATTAATACCTAAAACAATCGAAAACAAAATTCCAAGTAACAAATTTGTGTACTACTTTTGCTGGCTACTAATCGGGTTCAATTTATTTAGAAGCCTTGAACACATATTTTCGAAAGATGGTGGAGCCGAATCTATTGCGGGGATTCCACTAAGTAGTTATTCACCTGAAGCTGCAAACAACATTGTTTCAATGTTTGCTCAGTGGGGTTTTTCACAGCTAGTTTTAGCTTGCATCTTGCTTATGGTTGTTTTAAAAATTAGAGAGCTTATTCCGCTTATGTTGCTTATTATTGCTTTAGAAAACATATTCAGAGCAGGAATTGGTTTCTATAAGCCTTTAATCATCAGTGCAGATCCTCCAGGAGCACTCTCTCCCTTGATAGGTTTAGTGACTTTAATTTTCTTTTTAATTTCAATAAGAGAAAACAATTAAAATTATGAAAAAATATTTAAACACTTTCTTATTAATTCTATTCGTTCTTTTCTCGGCGTGTTCATCATCAGATGAATCACAAGGAGTTGTTTCTACAAATGATTTATCAAGAGATACAACAGTTACAACAATTACAGAGGAAGTAGTTGAAGAAGTAGTTTCAGTTGAAGATGCACAGCTTTTACTAGCAAGGTGCTTAAGAGGAAATGGATATGACATTAAGGATCCTAAAAATGATGAGAGCCTACAAAGTGTTTTGCAACCAGTGTTTTTAGCTGCTGATCAAAAAGGTAGAGAGGAACTTTTTGAGACCATTCAGACATGTGCTGAAGAAAACAACATACCGCTTGGTGGTTCAGCAGAATTTGAAAATCCAGAGGCTGTTGCAGACTCATTAGACACCCAGTTAGAGTTTGCTCAATGTTTACGAGAAAACGGGATAGAGATAGAAGACCCAAGTTCCGAAAGCCCTCTTAGGCCTTTACTTGTAGAACTTGTTCAGTCTGGACAATATCTACAGACCCAAATTCAAGAAGCTGCTGATATATGTTTTGACGATCTTGGAATTGACCCACCACAACAGGGCAGGGGTTAAAGCTACATATATGGTAAATAAAGTCGTAAAAGCTGGTCGTATTCCTGCAGTTTTAGTTGGATGGAACATATTTGATGCGCTACTTCATGTTGCGATTGACATGGCAGAGCCACTCCGAATAACTGGCAACATTATTGCTATTTTTGTTGCGCTTGCGATATTGATAGGTGCTCCCAAAAAACTTTCTTCTAGTCTGTTGCTAGCTGCATTTATTTCAATTGTTGCTCTAAACACAGTTCATGTAAGCGAGCATGATTTTGCAATTCCCATGCTCATTTTCATAGGAATAAGTTTGTACTTGCTTCTCCGCTGGGCTCAAATCTTCAAAATAGAAGATTTGAAAATTAGGGAATCTAAGAAGCAAAAGTACTTTCATAAACGATGGTTTGCTCTAGTATTTTCGATTTTTGGAGTGATAGTTGTATTGGCCGTGGGAGTTATGAACTCGCTGAATATGCAAGATCAGATATTTGACGGCGCTTTAAAAGAAGCTGATTATTGGAGTGATGAACCGGTTATTTTATCTGCCGGTATGGGTTTTGAGGGCATTATTGGTTGGCCGGAAGTAAATGAAGAAACTGTCCGAGAGGCCGAAGGAAGTTGGTATGGTTCAGTAATGTGTACAAATGGGGAGAACCCACCAGCTGGTGCATATACCAGTACTGTAAGCACAGCCGGGATTGAATTGTTCTACAAGGGCACTGCTGAGGATGACGACGGGTTGCCTATTGTATTTAGTTGGCCTGTAGCCACAGAAACTGTTGATCTAACCGATTTTCAATTCACACTGAATACAGGCGAGATCGTTTTTCCAAACAGCGCTGGAATGTTGCCAAACTGGGAATTAAATGAACGCAATACGGTTGTTGTGTTTGGTGATTTTGGCAATCGGGGTTTCAGTAGCGAGGATGAAGCAATCTTCCCTGTAAGGCTAGATATTGTTGAAGATGAAACACCACTACTACTTATTGGTCCTGATGGCCAAGAATTTAATGCAGTTGGCTTAAGCTGGGAAACTGATGTAAGCCCTTATGATTCGGGACCGAAATTGGTCGGGGCTAAACTAAACCATGTCGGTAGTGAGGCAATGGGTGAAGGTGGTTTGGGAGTTGGAGAAAGATCTGGAGTTTTGCCGAACGACGAACTATCGCTGTATGACGAGGGCGACTTTCGCATACGCGTGCTGACAACAGGTGGTTTCTCGCCCGATGGTATTACTGGCTTGACCCCCACAATGTTTGAGAATTTTTTCCGAATTCACGCAAAGGGGTCTGACGGTGAAATAGTTCTTTTGGAAAAAGTGGGGCAGGAGTATCTAGTAGCGGACGGAACACTCAGAATTGTTGGGCTTTCAGACTTGGGGCAAAAAGAAAATCCTGATGAAGGAATCTTCTATGATGATTGCTATGCCGAAGATAGGGATAACTACATTGACATAATTATTGTTGGCGACGAAGCTGCAGCACGAAACATTACTCATGTAGAAATCCCATCACTAGAGGGTGGGTACAATGCCTTCTACAATCCTGGTGGTCCTGGCCCAGAACCATTTGAAGGGGTTAGGTATACCGCTCCGGGACCGGCAGATCTGGAGCCTGTCATAAATGCACTAGATAATCCGATGCGAGTTAGTCGCGAAGCCAAGAATTAGAATGTTTTTACCTTTACCACTACAAGGTGGAGGTTAAAGCTTCATATAATTTATAATTTTGGTGGCTAGTTTGTATAACTTATAAAAAATATATAATGTATACTATATTTTACATAATGTATACTATATTTTACATATTGAATAATTAAAAAAATACATAATTAGGGAGATGTAATGCAAAATAAGTATTCAAAAAACGTCAGGTTGAAAGTTGTAGGTTTACGAGTATGACTGCAAGAATTTTAGGAGAGATGAGTGGAACTTTGTTAGCTATGTTTTGGACGTGGAGGAACTTAAATGAATTCTCAACAATGACCGTAAAAGAAGTTGCTAAAGTTCTAACACAGGGAATAGGGATCGCCATTGTTGCCGCTATTGTGTTAACAATACTCTTCAATATTTTTTCAGCACTTTTGAGTGGTAATCACAATGAAGGTATTGAAGACGAAAGGGTTAGGCTATACGAACTTTATTCTGACCAACTTAGCAGCGGTCTATTTGGTATTGCTTTTATAGCAACTCTTGTCTCGCTGGGATGGTTTAACCTTCCTATAAATACAGGACTAATTGCTCTCTATTATTCAATGTCTACAGCTTTTATTGCTAGTGGTATCTTAAAGGTGTTTCTTCATAGAAAATATTAAGTTAAAATGGTAAAAAAAAAGAAAATCAACATAGAGAACTCAGTTAGAAAACTTAGGTTTAATAATAATGAGATGACGCAGCAAGAGCTTGCTGATTTGGTTGGCGTTTCCAGGCAAACAGTAGTTGCTATTGAGAAATACAAGTACACCCCATCTCTAGAATTAGCTTTTAAAATTTCAACAGTGTTTAACAAAGAGATACAAGAAGTTTTTTATATTGGTCAACAACAAGATGAACATTAAATATGTATAAAAAAGTCTCGATAACATTAATACTGTTTACTGCTTGTTCTCTATTTCAACAAGAAGAACAAGCTGTTGTTTCCGTTGCAGACACTGATAAAGGAAAAGCAGCAATTGCTTCTGGTGTGCAACTTACAGATGAACGAGAAGAAATTTCAGACGAGGATGCACCCTTAGTGCTTGTACAGTGCGTCAATGAATCAGGCTATAAATTTAAAGAACCAAAAAACTTTTTAGATCTTTACACCACGATTGCATCGTATTTTGAAACTATAACCGAACAAGAGGCCGAGGAATTGTGGGACATAATCGAGGAATGTGCTTTGAAATATAATTTATGGGGTGTAGCAGATGAAAATCAATTCGAAGACCCAGCACAAGTATCAAAAGAAATTGATAGATCACTGTTTATGGCGAAGTGTTTTAGAGAAAGTGGATATCCAAAAGTTCCAGATCCAGATTATTTCAACAGAGAAGTCAGATTAGACGCTTATATTGATGAAGATTGGGAGCTAAGAGAAGACGATCCATTGGTTCAGACATGGCAAGCATGTGAAGATAATCTACCGGAAGAATTAAAAGATGAGGAGTGGGATGCATAGAAAACTTAAGAAATTAATTCTCAGAAAACTTACAGGTTTAATAAACTACTCTAATTGGAACAATTATGAAAAATATATTTAAATTAAAAAACTTATTCACTTTAGTTGCTGTTGCGGCATTAGCTTATGGTGGTTATTATTTTGGCACTCAGAACACTGAAATATCCTCAAGTAGTAAAACTCTAGAACTTACTACAGTCGCTATACAAAAAGGTGAATTAGCAAAGAAGGAAGAGTACAACGGAACCTTAAGACAAACTGACAGCAAGATTCTTAACTCACCAATGTCAGGAGTTGTTACATTAGTACCCAAAGAGGGAACAATTGTAAACTTTGGAGAAGTACTCTTTGCTGTTGATAACAAACCTGTAATTTTAGTTGAAGGTGCAACACCGTTTTACAGGACTTTAGATTTAAATTCAGATGCTGGACCAGATGTTTTACAACTTGAGCAAGCACTTGTTTTTTTAGGTTATGCAGTAGAAGACTTTGTACCTGATGAAACTTTTGATAAAACTACTTCAAACATGCTTAATGCTCTTTATGTTGATTACAAAATTGATACAAAATCTGAAATTACACCGGCAGAGCAGGTCGCTATTAATTTAAAAAAGACAGAAGTAGACAATATTGAAGAAACAATTTCAGATGGTGGAACTACACTTGCACAAGTTAACGATAAGAAAAAGAAATTAGACGACGCAAAAGAAGCTGCCACAGAGGAAAGTATTGAATGGAAAACTGCAAATAATTTAGTTGAAGATTATTACATACAAATAGATCTACTTAGAGATTTAACAAATCCTAAAACTATGGCAAAAAATGAATCTCAAAGGAAAGATGAAATTAAACAATATGAAGATTTAATTGAAGAACAAAAAAGAATAAGAGATATGGAGGAAGGCAAAGAATCAGGAATTGATGCTGCAGAAGCCTTATTAATTGAGACTACACAAAAGGCATACGATGATGTCTTAGAAGAATACAACAAAGGAGTCGATCAAGAAGCAGAATTAGCGAAAGCAAAAGAAGAGTTAAAAGAATTAGAATTAG
>Ga0228659_1000013_pt1 | contig 52693 bp, 74 predicted proteins | sample 73DmetaG_FD_182740 | JGI IMG/M metagenome (GOLD analysis project Ga0228659, IMG submission 182740) | Seawater microbial communities from Monterey Bay, California, United States - 73D | ecosystem: Environmental > Aquatic > Marine > Coastal | place: USA: California | collected 2016-11-16 | reverse complement strand
GAAGAAATACAACCAGACGATGGTTATTTATGGGGATTTGGCCCTCAAGGTAGACCTGCCTTATACTCTATCGAAGAGTTGTTTAAACAAGATCTTGGAGGAGGAGGAGTAAATGTTTTGGGATACGAAAGCGTTAATAAATGGGGATTCCCTTGTATGATTGATATTCCAGTAGTAGACTGTAGTGGCAATACCCAAGGTGGTTGAGGAACTATTCCTGATGGGCCAGATAATCCAGAGTGTCCACCGGGATTCTGTTGGAGTTCTGAATTAGGTAGATGTCATACTTGTGTCTAGTTTTGTTACCACAATACTTCTATTTTCACTAGCATATAGCTTACTAGGGTCTTTGACAGTATATGCCAAGTAGTCTTTATAGATAGAACACTTGTATACATCTTCCCCATCTATAGTAATATCTTTAATAATCTCTAGATTTTCATCTATTAACATAGACTTTGCTGTGCCTCGTCCAGCTACAGTAATGACAAATATCTCATGATTATATATTCTGTTTAATCTAATTATTTGTTCATCTTTTTCAAGTGAGAAAGTCTTGGTTTTTCTTATATCTGTTATATCATAAGCATTAGCTATCTCTAATGTTTTTCCTAAGTTAGATATATAGTAAATATATTTATCGTGAAACGCACCATTAAACGCTCTGTGAATAACTTTATAATCTAGACACTTATTGCCATCTAGTTGTGCAGCTATAATAAAATAATATATAGCAGATAGATCGTGTGTCTTGATTCCGCAAGTGTATGTCAAGAGGTTTTCATTATGTAAACACGGATTGCATTCTAGAACAACCCTACCGTAACCCTCAATTTGTTTAGGTAGTTTTATTCTTTCAGATTTTGTATTGTTCAGAACATCAGAAACACGATGTATTTTCCATGCTTTAATAGTAAAACCTTCACTTCCAAATTTTTCAGCTATATTCCATCTTGCAAAACAACATAATAGTGATAGTTTATTATCTTGTTCATATAAGAATGGTTGGCTGTAATCCTTGAGTAATATGTCTGTGTTTATCATGGGTATGGAGGATATCCTGTTTCGTCTGTTGTAAACGGAGGTTTGGTAGTCGTTGTTGTCGTAGTTGTGGTTGTTGGAGGTTCTGGGAGTGTGCCAGTTGGGTTGATTGTTGTTGTTGGCCAACCTGTACCTGTCCCTGTTCCTCCCGGAGGAGGTGGTGGAAAGGGTGGTCGTCCCGGAATTGGCGTTCCTGTGGGAGGGTCTGGATCGATCCCAATCGTTGTGTGGGGTGGCCCATCAGTGCCACTTGGATCAGGTGTAGTGCCACCAGAAGGTGTGGTAGGTGGAAATTCTGTTGGAGTTTGTGTACATCTCATAGGACTATACAATCTTCCTGTTCCAGTACAACAAGGATTTTCAAAAGACTCAGCGAAACAGTGTACAGGTTCACCATATACAGTCGTCCACTCATCTAATGTATGCCATCCTTTAAATTCTCCAGTAATAGGATTTATGCATTTAGCTTGCAATTCCATAAAGCCAGTATAAAGAAAATACGGAGGATAAAAACAACAAGGAAGTCCCTCTAAAAAATAGCTAGGACTTTCCTCTTCGCTTTCATCATGCTCTACTGGAGGCCCGTCTGGTCTATCATCACCGCTTTTCTGCTCCCCTCTTAGGACGATTGGCCCGCTTTGGTAAAAATATGGATAGCTTAACTCTAAAATTCTCCATTCAACCGGGATGTCACAGGCACAACAACAGTCAAACCCAGAAGGGAAGTTGTCTGTTCCTAATAATGTATCAGGAAAAAAAGGACTGTTTAATCCCGGTTGAGGAATACCAGATTTACTTAGCAGGACAAAGTCAACACTCATCGGTTACTTACCCTGCCATTTATACCATCCTCTATTTGGCATATACTCACCTTTTTCGTCTTTACGCTTAGGGAAGAGAGTTCCTCCTTTTTTGTGCTGACCGAAAGCAAGTGTTGCACCGCAATCCATACAACGTAATTCATAGTATTCGTTGTCTTCTACAACCCTTACCACAAATTTAATATTTTCAGATCCACACATTCCGCATTTAGTTTCTCCAAAGATTTCCTGTATACTTGCGATTTCTTTGAAGATCTCTTTTTGGCCTTCGCCTTCTACTTCGAATTGTAGCTTGTCGCTTAATTTATATGATGCTTTCATTTCCAGCCTTCCTCATATCCTAAGATGGTTTCGGGTATATTGCTAGTATCCTGTTGATAACTAGACAACTGTCTTATAATAGATACACCAGCACTATGGTCAAGTTTATCAGTATCTATAGATAATTCTTGATTTTCTAAATATTTAATAGCATTAATGTTGAGCCTCTTACATAATACATCCATAAAATTTAGTTGATTATTAGTAACCTTGCCCACATTATGGCCATCAATATCGTCTTCGATTTCTGCGGCTAACTCTTCTGCTGCTACAACTTTACGAAGTTTTAAAGCTCTACGCAATGCTCTTCCTTCTGCTCTAGTTTCTGCAACAGCTACAGGATGATTGCGGAAGATTTTATCACAATTTCCCCAATATACGTCTGCGGCTCCGTTAATGGTTCTGGTTTTAATTGCCTCGCTCACCTTAGAATCATTTAAAACATAGGTCAGACGATGGACTACAGTGGCTCTGTTGCCGTTGTTTGGCTCTGGAGACTGTGATACTTCTGATGTAGATTCTACTACGACACAATCTAGAGCGATTTCAAATACTCTACGAAGGCCATCAGTTGTAGGATTGCCCTGAATTTTTTCATCATCAGACAGAAGTTCTAAAACGTAATCTGTCCACTCAATATCATTAATACTAGGTTTCTTGCTTTTACTCATGAATTGTCCTCTATGTTAAATAATTTTTCCTTAGTTGTATCTATTCCTTGCAATAAGTCTATGAGTCTTTCTCCTACCAGAAATGCTCTAGCAGCAGAGAAGTCATACTCATGTCTTATTCTAATCAATTTCATTCCTTTGCCAAGTATGAGTCCTGTTTTCTTTTGGTCTGATTTGGTGTTCCTATTAAGAGATTGGTCTCCCCATACTGGTGCAAAGTGAGAAGGCCCATCTACCTCAATGGCTACGTTTTTTTCTGGAACATATATATCTATTTGCAGTCTAGTATTTGCTAAAACTTCTTCCTTATGGAATTGCGGCTTATATCCATTGTCTACAAGAGTTTCCAATAAGTACTTCTCTAGTTTAGATCCTTCTGCACTAGTTTGTCTAATGGCATTGTGTGCAGCAGTAAGCATGTTCTGTTTATATGTATCCGATAATGCTTCCCATCTTTGCTTAGACTTTAACCTTCTGTTTTGTTTTTCTTCCTCTCCACATTCTTCCCAGTTTTTATAAACACCAAGACCTATTTTATGTTTTTCTTCTTCAGTTCTTTCTTTACCTTCTGTAGGGTGTGCAGACTTGCCCATTTTTAAAACATTTTTTTGTGCCTGACTTTTATCTCTAGCAGGAATACCAAACTTTTTAGCATCTCTTCTAATCCTGTTAGCATAAGTATCAAACTGTTCAGCAATCTCTGCATAAGATAGCTTCTGTTTTGTGTATAGCTTTTCAATAGTTTTTCTCTTTTGGTCGTCAGTCAGTTGCTGATACATCTTCAGATCCTTTTATAATTTCTTTAATGGAATGAATATGAGTTACATTGTCATACTTTTCTTCAAACTTAGCAAATAGTTCTTTATCGTTATAGATATAGTATTCATGATGATTATAAACCATAGGCAAGTCAATCATACCTGCGTCTAAAATTATGACATGCTTTTTATCACTATTTAAATAGTAAGTATGAAATCTAGGAACAAATAGATTATGAGGAACACTAAAAGTATCACTGTATATAGAATAGCTATAAGTTTTTCTAAACTGATCATCATCTGTTAGCATAACCTCTAAGAATTCTTTAAAACAATCTTCATTATACCTTTCAGCATTAAAAGATGTACAGGCAATAGCTAATTGAGTATGATAATATTTTGCTTCTGTAGTGGTCATATTACACCTATGTATTGTTGTAGGGACTTCTTGTTGAAAATAAGATGAACATCTTTGCTTTTTAAATCTGTTTTTTTGCATACGAAATGCTTAGAAATACAGGTATTAAGAATCTCAAATATGTATTTGTTTTTATCCTGATCTATTTTAAAGTTTTCTAAAATATATTCTTTAGCTTCTTTATGTATGCAGTTGATACCGATACACTTATGGTCTAAACCAAAAAATATGTTGTCTATAACAGAGTTTTGTATAACACAACCAACTTCCAAATCTGTGTTCTGTTTATGCTTATTACCAATGCAGCAAATATTAATATCACAATCTTTATTGTTTTTTATTGTGTCTTCTAGTGCATGATAAGAGATAATCAACCCACACTCTATATTAAATACTGTGTCGTACTTGGCAAGTTCTAAACCCTTTAAAAAACAGCCTCCATGATTCACGTTATTTTTATTCAAATAAACATATCTTATATTTAAGTTCTTCTTTTCTAAAAACTTTTTAGTTCTTGTATGATCTATATTGTTTACAAATATAATTTCATGTTCTCTGCCTTTGCAGTATTTAGCTATAGCCTTATATTGTTTTTCTAGAATAGTATTCTTCTTTAAAGAATATATGCACTTTGATCCTAATGATTTTATACCATTATCATAATATGGTGATGTAATTATAAAGCTAATTGGTTCATTCATTCAGATTCTCTTGAGGGTTAAAGAGTATTCGTATCCATTAATATACGAAGTTGATTCTACAACAAGACCTGTGCCTGATGCAGCCATTTCCATGATCTCATCCATGCTGTAGCAACCCCTACGACCTGTTCCATAAAGAACATATCTAAACTTTCTTAGATCTATATTAAGCCTGCCACAAAACCAAGCTAGTTGTAAGATATCTGGCCCTTTAATGTGTAGCTGTCCTGTGTCTGACAATTTTGACACAACCTCTGTGATTGTTCCTTCTATTTCAGATGGAGGAATATAGTCTATTAGATCTCCTATATAAATATTCTCGTAATCATTTTTCAGATCAGCCATATCTTCCAGACTACAAAACTGATAATCTTCTGGATGTTCTATTTCTTCATCAATTAATATCGCTATATTTTTCTTCATAATTACTCACTTTATAAGTTTGCTTAATGACATCTTCTATAGTATTTTTCCAAGATTCTATATGTTTAGGATTGCTAATGTCTGTTCCTAATACAGCATCACATTCCATCCACGATTCTGCTATCTGCTTATTGAGGGCTACTTTGAAATGAGTAATAGCAGGTTTCGTAATCATACTAATATGTACATGCTCAGGTCTAAGTTTATGATCCACAATCATTAAAGGACAATGCAAGTATCCAGCTAAAGATATACAAGTCTCTAATAGTTCTAATCTATTGTTGCAGATAATTAGGTCTATTCCTTTGTTAGCAAATGCAGACTCATCAATTATACCCACTCTTTCTGCATTAAATATCTTTCTGAGCATCTTTACAAATATCTTATTGTCTGTATGTGAATACAGTATTTTGTTTTCTGTTTGTGTGTTTTTCTTAGCTATGTTCTGGATAAACATTAAAATAAGATCCTATCTAAATTCCTAATGTCGTATTTTTCTAGTGTGCTAGATATATCTGTCTTTGTTCTAAATCTTTCGTAGTAGCTCTTTAACATTTGTTGTCTCAAACTTATGGGCTCCATAGTATAGTGTTTATTGTAGAAGTCAGAAGAAAATCTGTCTTGATGATTACTGTAGTTTATATTACATGAAATACCTTCGACACTATTATTGTCAAAAAATTCTGATGCTGCTAATTTGTTATTGCATATCAAGTCTTTGTTCAATGCTGCTGCTTTAAAAATATTAATATTATAATCGTGTGTTCTTCCGCATTCTATCATGCAGTCTGTTGCTTTTATAAAACTTAGGGACATTGTATCGTCTGTATAGCCATTTAAAACTTTAGGCATGGATGCCTCGTCAATATCAATACCGGCTGATGTAGCAATTTGATTGATTCTTACGGTGATTTCACTAGCCTCAGTCTCGTTGCGTATGTCTGATGTTCTTAATACTAATCCTGCTTTTTTGTGCGTGAAAGAGCTTAGATAAACATATAATAATTTTTCCCAATCATATTCTTCATTAAATTCTAGTTCGCAGTAAAAGTAATACCTATCCTCTTCTACCCATTCTAGATTTGTTGTCTCTTGTTGCATGGTGTTTTTTACATCAAAAATATACGGGCAACATCTAGTTTTGCTAAATATGTGAGGGGCTAAGATATGTTTTAGTCCATCGTATATCTTATCAGAAGAAACTATGATATGGTCTAATAAGTTAAGTCTGGTGTTTATGATATCTTGGTTAGTGATATTGGTTGGGGTGTATATCCCAATGTTTTTATCGAAATTCCTATTGAAACAAAACTGCAAAGGATCGCAATGTTGAAAACAAATATTGTATTTATCTAAATCGTTAGATTCTAATTCTAAGATATCTTCAGGGGTATCTATAAATTTTTCACTAGGATAATATACTGGTACTATTTTTAGATTATGTCCAGATTGATGCAGACCTCTTATGTAAGACAAAGAAAGTTTGCCACGATTTGACACCTCATTATAAGGAGCTATATAGAGTATATTATTACTGTCCATGTTTTAAAAACGGGGAGTTATCCTTAGCTGCTCCTGACCTTAGATTTTCTAATAGAACCTTATGATTTAACAGTCCTTCTAAATTTTTCTTTGCCATTTCTATAGTATAGGGAACAATATTTCCACCATTCCATGTATATCCTTCATCTAAGAATCTAATCATATTTTGAATATATGTAGTTCTTAAAAGAAAAGGGCTTTGAATGACATACTTAATAATATTCTCAACCAATTCCCTATTGCTTTGATTTTGTTGTACAGGATATTGGGGATTGCAACTCAATGGTTGATCCCACATATTTTTAGGTTTAATATTATCAAATAGTTCTTCATACTTCTTAGCTGTTTTATCCCAGCTATAACTTGCTATAATATTCTTTCTGATAGTTTCTTTAGCTTTTTTAGCTTCGTAGTCGCCTTGCATAAACCGTCTATATAGTATGCCGACACATTCTTTGTCATTAGGTATGGCTCTAAATGCTCCCGTTTCCATTTCTTTAAACAAAGCATACGACACCTTGTCTGCATTTAGATAAGTGCTCACTTCGCTCATAGCACTATAGTCTACAGAGATAAGAGGAATACCAGCAGAAGCAGCTTCTAATTGAGGAATACCTAGTCCTTCGCATATAGCATATTGGACATAGACATTCATTAAGTTATATATTTTATTAAGTTGTGCATCTGTTAAACCCTTTACCACGTTTGGGAATACAGCACTTTTGTCACCACAGAAAGGACAATTAGTTTTTTCACCCTTAAAATATCCTACATGGGGCTTGTGGCATACTTGACAATAATATGTAAACAAAGTATAGTTATAAGCATTATATTCTAGCAACAAAGATGGTATATCCCATCCTTGTTTTTCTGGATAGCTAGTGTGCAAAAGCAGATGAGGTCTGGTACTATTAGTCACTGCTCTTAAATCTCTGACAATTCCCATAAGGTTAGGAATGAGTTTTCTCTTTTGATTTCTCATCACAGACCCAACTATCCAAGCATCATCAGGCACAAAATGCTGTGCTCTATTAACATTATTAGAATACTCAATAGGTCTAAATACGTCTGTATCTACAGAATCAGACACGCTTGTTGCAGCAGGAATATTGTGACCTACATCATCTCTCATGTGGTCTACAGCCCAATCTGTATGAGCACAAACTGTATCTGCTGTAGAAAATGTTTGTAGCCAGTTTAGCTGTTGCGGCAAAGAATCTACGGTAGGTGCTATGAGCCAGTGAAAATATGGTCTCAATAAAGATATTCCTTCAAATTCTATCATCCAAAAATCTCTGATGTCAAATACAATATCAGGCTTGAAGTCTAATAGTACTTGATCAAATCTCCATTTTCCAAACACATTAGAACTATCAGCATTGTATCCCTTTATCATATTCTTATCATTGGGATCAGCAGCATTAGGATATACTTTCCAAGGTACTACTGGAAGAGAAGAACCATCATTAAAACAACTTAGTTCTGCTATATGGTACTTACCCGTTTTATGTAACCTAGATAGGATTTCTCTAGTATATAATCCGAACCCTGATTTGGCAATGTTATACTCACCAACCATTAATATTCTTTTTTTTCTCATATAACTAGAGATCTCCTATTTTAAACTAGAGTAATAATATTTAGAATGCAACTGCTTCTTCAGTGTTCTTAGCAGTATCGGTATTCTTCTTTAGCTTTGTTAGTTTAGAGAAATTGTTTACTCTAACCTTCATGCTGTTATGCTTAACGCCATCTTTTTCCCACTTGTCGTTACGCATTGATCCTTCAACAAAAACCAAATCGCCTTTCCTAAACGACTCAGCAATCAGTTCAGCACCAGAGTCCCATGCCTCACAAGGAATATAGGACACGATCTTGTCCTTAACCCCATTTGCCTTGGTATACTCTCTAGAAACTGCGACTGTAAAATTGATCACAGAAATAGATCTACTACCATTGTCAATAGTTCTAAGTTCTGGATCTCTTGTTAAATTCCCTCGTAAAATTACTTGATTCATAATCAAACTCCTTGTTCAAAAAATTAACTAACGTCCCTTATTATAGATAGGTGAGACACGGTGTCAAGCCTGCGGAATAAAAATTTTATCTGCTATCAGACTATCTTTTTCCTTAGACCTAGTTCCCTTAACTATAACAATATTATTATCAAAAAGCACATTCTGATAAGTACGGTATGATTCTGGGAATATTATTACAGAATCTAAAAGTCCTGTATTGTCAGAAATGCTCAAAAAAGCCATCTCTGCCCCTTTATTTTTCCCAGACTTTGTTTTTACTACATTTATACCTTCTATTTCTCCTGCTATAACAACTTCTTTTTGATGACTCTTTAAAAATTCCCCACAAGTGCAGTTGGTATTTGAGACATCATACATATCTATTCTAGAACATGATATAGAATAACCTAGCAATTCATATTCTTGATCTGATATCCACTCTATAGAATCTTCTAAATCGAATGGAGGCTTATCAATAGATCTTATATGGTTTTCTACTGCGTTTTTTCTTCTTATATTTATCTTATCCGTTAATAAATCATTCAATACTTTCTTCAGCTTACTATTATCTTTTATATATTTTCTGCATAGTTCTGCTTCTCTTTTAGTTAGGTCAGCCGCTATGCTATATTCAAACAACATTCTGTTTCTGGTTATCTTAAAATGATCCATAGCCCCAGACGATATCATTCCTTTAACGGCCTTGCTGTTAATATTAAGCAGGATATTAAATATCATGTCTACCCAGCCTATTGTCTCTAGCTTGCTTTCATTTGTAAGGGTTTCTAGTTTGTTGTATACAGACTGACCCACACCCTTGATATCTGTTAAACCAAAGTAAATAATCTTATCTCTTAAAACAAAATATCTATTAAGTTTTCTAATATCAGGAGTAGAGACATGGATGTTCATTTGAGATGCGTTTTGAATTAGTTCTTTAATTTCTTGTTGAGCATCTATCTTATCTTTAGCAAACTTTAAATAAGAGGCGAAGAAAGTTCTAGTAAAGTGAGCCTTGCCGTAAGCAGAAAGGTAAGCATTCATAGCATAGCTTACAGCATGACTTTTATTAAAACTATATCTTTGGCTTTTCTCAATCCAAGAGAAAATTTGGTCTGCTTGTTCAGAAGAGATGATACCTAGTTTTTTACATCCTTTGATGAATTTGTCTTTTAGCTTTGCCATCTCATCTGCTTTTTTCTTACCAATAGCTTTTCTCAGCATATCTGCTTCTTGCAAATCAAAACCTGCTAAGTCTTTAGCTATTTGCATAGCTTGTTCTTGGTATACCATTTCTCCAAAAGTATTAGATAAGATAGGTTCTAGAGCAGGATGAAAATAATCAACAGATTCAAGACCATTTTTTTTATCTATAAAATGAGTACTAACTGTTTTACCATCTCTCACCGCTTCTAGACATCCCGGCCTCATAATACTGATTAGGGCAGCTAATTGTTCAATAGAGTTTGGCTTTAGTTTCTTAGCCATACTTCTACCAAGCCTAGACTCTAACTGAAAACAACCTTTAGTATTTCCACTAGATATTAAATCCCATGTGGCTTTACAGTTCAGATTAATCTTGGTTATGTCTGGATCAAATATAATATTACCGTTGTCGTCCAGTGGGAATTTACATCCACACTTACTATACTCAAAATATTTTGTCATGCAAAAGCGTTCCTAAATTTAATTTTCTTAGCCTGATTCCTATGTAATCGCAAAAACCTAGTCAGGATTTCTGCACAATCTCTAACATCTCCTAAAGCATCGTGAGCATTGTCTCTAGACATACCGAAATAATCTCTCATATTGTCTAAAGACAGACTCTTAATGTCCGTATTATTCTCAAACCACAAAAACATCAAGTGCATCAGGTCGATCTTATCTCTAGGATGAAAGATGTTATTGCTTTTATCTTTACCAACATTCTTATATTTTAGTGCCATTCTATCTATGATAGGCATATCAAATCTCAAGATGTTATATCCTGCCGCAATAGGTGCAGAGAATAAACTCTTGCGAGTGCTTCTGGTATGATATTTATCTAGATAGTTAACAAACTGTTGCCAAGATTGTTTTTGGTTAGGATATTGTTTCCAGTTTTCTAAAACTTCAGTAGAGGTACATTTCTGAGCCTTGGCGTGAAATTCTAGCAGATCAACTTCGTACTGATGATCAGGGTCTTTTTCTAGTGCTTCCGGTTTAAGGTTTATGTTAAACTCAGAGTTGTCAATAATGTCCAATTTTTCAGGATCAATCATGACACATGCCAGTTGTACAGGGCTGCACTTGTATGGGTCTTTACCATCAGTCTCAAAGTCAAATACGCATATCTTATTAGTTTTCAATTTTCGTTACCTCATCGAGTGGTTTGAATACAATTTCTTTTCCTTCAGGAAGAGTCTTTGCATTGCATTTAACTTTGCAGCAAGAAACTCGTCTTTCAGGAACTTTTTCATATTCTGTATTAGAGCCTTGTTTATAAAACTTTTCTGTTACTCTTAGGTCTTTAAATTTCATTCTTATACTCCTTGTTTTAACATATCAGAAATATTCATAATTTTGTCTAGGACAGCAACTCCTAGAATATCAAATTTAATTACCCCAATATTTTCTAAGTCTTGCATTTCCATGCCCGCTATCAAATTTTTATTCTTTGTATCGTAAACCATAGGACAAATGTTGGTTAGTGCTTCAGGTGCTATGACTACTCCAGCAGCATGTTTGGACTGATTTGTTTTAGTCCCTTCTAGTCTAATAGCCTGCTCAAAGCGTTTTGCCAAGGGGCCATTCAGCTTACCTTCTTCGTCTAAATGACACCACTCTTTTAGATCGTTAGATCTGTTTTCTAAAGCCCACTTAATAATTGACGCTTCTCCATATTCCTTTTTCATTTCCTGCAACTCATCAGATATCTTAGCTTCATCAGGAATATTTTTAGTAATTTTATTCATGTCTTCGAATGCCAAATTCCCGTATGCTCTAAGAACATCTTTTAATGCACCACGACCTTTCATGGTATTAAATGTCAACATCTGAGAAACCTTATCATTACCATAAGTAGACTTAATATATTCAATGATATGTTCTCGTTTGTCAATAGGTACGTCAATATCAATATCAGGCATAGATACTCTATCTTTTGTATTTCTACCAGCATTATAAAATCTATCAAAGATTAGACCATATTGCATAGGGTCTATAGCTGTTATTCCTAATAAGTATGAAACCAAACAGCCAGCAGCACTGCCTCGTCCCGGCCCCGGTAGCCATTTGTTCTCTTTAATATGATTAACTATATCTTGCACAATAAGAAAGTAGCTAGACAATCCAGCACCATGCAACACATCAAATTCATACTTTAATCTTTTAACATATTTATCTTGATCTTCTTGGCTTAGACTATTTAACTTATTGTGTCTCCATCCTGACCGACACAAATCTCTTAGAAAGTCAGAGTCAGAGTTGTATTTATCAGGATAGTTAAACGGTGGCAAGATAGGCTGACTAAGTATATCGTACTCTTCACACATACTGTCTACATATATTGTGTTCTCTATTTCTTCTTGAGTATGCAATTCAGCCATTTCTTCTGGTGATGGAATATAATACTTATCACTATTAAAAAAACAGCTTAACGGAACGTCTTGACCATTTTGCAGTTTATGGTTAATCTGAGATAAAGTAATCTTCATATTATTACACAGCAATATTCTCTGGTCTACAGCGTCAGACTGCTTGGCATAGTGTGCATCTGGTGTGCATATAACTTTGGTGTCCATAAGACCACCTAGAGTTCTGATGCAGTCAGTGAGTTCTACCTGAGATGGATTCATCTCTTTGTCTATTAGTTGTGCTTCTAGAAACACGTTCCCTGTACCAAAAGCATTGGTTAATTTAGAGATATGATCTTGACCTTTCTTTTTCCAATCGTCATTTATCTTATCTCCCGGTATGATCTGTCGTGCTAAAGTAGACCCTAAATGTCCAGTGATAGCTACTAGATTACCGTCAAGCAAATCTCCCAGTGTGTCTATATCAATTCTGGGCTTATGGTAATATCTTTCAGGATTATTGCTTTCAGACACAATCTTAATTAAAGTCTTCCATCCTGCTAAATTCTTAGCTAGAACTACAAGATGGTCTAACTTACCATTTTCTCTGTTCTTTTCTTTGGAATCTTTTTGGGGTACATAAAGCTCGCATCCCAAGATAGGTTTGATTCCGTTTTGTTTAAGTTTACTATAGAATTGTACAGTGCCAGAGATTGATCCATGATCTGTGATAGCACAGGATGATACTCCAATGTTCTGACATCTTTTAACAATATCTGAAGGTTTACTTAATCCGTCCAATAAGCTGTAGTGCGTATGCACATGCAAAGGTATATATTTTTTCATTCTGTACTTCCCGGAGCCTTGTAATGTCCTACATTGTAGCCGGGAGTAGTGTACTCGTCAACTGTTTCTTGATAACCTTTGAGGCCAATGTCGTGAGCGACCTGCTGACATTTAGTCATTTTGTCGCCAACATTGCATACCATACCATCTCTATATTCTGTGATAGGTTCAATATTTGTTCCCTCGAAAGTCGTCTTACCGTAATGGCATAATTTTGTACACTTCCAGCTTTTGCTTAATCTCGGTTTTAGAGTATGCTGTATCTTCTTAAACTTGTCTTTCAATAGCTGTTCTGTCTTGTGCATATCGCTCTTGTCAAACGCCACGCTAAATGGCCCACCATCATTAATAAAATAGATTGTCACAATTACATTATCTATATGTGGATACAGCTTTTTTACTGCATAGTAATATATCATTAGTTGTGGGTCTACTTCTAGTTTCTCTTGGGTCTTTTCTTCCCCAGTTGCCCAGTTTAATCTGCGTCCTGTTTTCCAATCTATAATTTCAGCAGTGTTCTCGTTGGGCTGAGTGATCAAGTCGATTGTACCTTTAATAGATAATTGTCCTTCTAGTGGCCCATCTTTAGTCTTATACTTAAAATGTGCCCAAGGCTTATCTATGGTAATATCAAACCTTTGTTCAGGATACAGAATGTTTCTTTTTCTAGGATCAAACATTCCGTCCTCGTAATTGATAGCCTTGTATGTCCACTTAGAACAATCTCTAGCGTCTGTTGCTGTCCACTTATGATGACTAAAGGCTGTTGTATAGTATGTATAAACAGAATCTATAATTGCATCTAGATCATAATTATTTACATCTACCTCTCCCACAATATCGTCTACAAAAGTTTTATCTTTCTTTTGTTGGTGAAATTTTACAAAAGCTAATATTTCTAGTACTTTATGTACAATAGTTCCTTTGTCTGCCTTCTTATTAGAAGGAGATCTATATCCCATAACATAGTCAAACAGATATTGCTGCTCACACATATTATGAGTATTATAGGAGGAACTTCGGAAATATGTAATTATAATGGTAACACCCCTTTTTCTTGGAGGAAGGTTTTGATGATTTGATTCCGTTCGTCGATACCCATCTCTTGACTATCAACAACCAAGTCAAAATTAGAGTAATCATAGTTTTTGGCATCCAATGCCACTTCGCTTGCGTGTGATGATGTAAACAGGTCTCTATTTAGTTTAATCACTAAACCATCGAACTTTTTAACTGTCTCTACCTCATTAGGAAATCTACAGTCCGCAATAATAGCAAGGCTGTATCTGTCTTTTATAATAGACCTCATAGTGGCATTAGCCCATACGTTATGTTGCATTTTTCTAAATATATCTGTACCGACATATTGCAAGACTTCTCTAGCCGACATACAAATATCTGTATCAGGCCAAAGACAATCTACTAATTGATTTTTTTGATCGTCAGTACCATAGCACTGATTGTAATTGATACCAAATATATCCATGCACATTTGTTTTAAACTATCTGCAAAGTTATATATACGTGCTTTTCCATAGTCATGAGTAGATTCATATTGTTTTACTAGGTATTCAGCAGAAGTAGTTTTACCAGATTGCTTTCTACCCGCAAATGCTATAATCATAAGTTCGCCTCTATATACTGTTTAATTTCTTTTTGTATTTCTTCGTTGCTCATCTCCCCAATATCTGATTTAGAGATTTTAGGGAAAAATAATCTATAAGTATTTTCGCACTTCTCTTTAATTTCCTCTGCTGCTTTGTGTCCTGCTTCATCATTGTCTGTAATAATAAACAGAGTCATAGCACCAGAAGAATCTAAGATCAGTTTTTGTCTGTCGCTTAGATTACATCCAAAGATACCTACGCTATTGTGTATTCCGTTTTCTTCTAGTCTCCATACATTACCGGGACTTTCTACAATGATTGCATAGTTGTCTTTTAGAATATGTTCTTTAGCATACCAAAAATTATAAAGATGATTCTGAGACTTAAAGCCAAGACTATGTTTCCATTTAGAATATAACCATGTCTTTTCTTTATCTGGACACTGACCATTAGGATTATGGAAAGCCCCACAAATATCACATTTATTATAGATACTTCTACCAGTTGCTCCTACTAGGTATTGCCCAGAGTCGTCGTATATAGGAACCACAACTCTGCTATACATGGGCTTTTTAGGATTACTACAAAGTCCTACATCATACTTTTGTAAAGCATCTTTAGAGAAGCCTCTATCTACATAATATTTTGCTGGTATATCAATATTGCTTATTGCTGATTCTCTAGGAATCTTTTTTTCGCTTAAAGGCTTAACCGCTAGATTGTTAACAATCCTAGAAAAATTAGTCTTGTCTGATCTTAGTTTAATGTCGTCTAATTGACCGTCTAATTTATCAGACACTATGCTTTCGGCAAAAGACATTACTTCTGGGAATGGTGCAATCTTATCTCCTTCTTTTTCCCATCCGTATTTCTGTGCCGACAGAACACCTCTAATAAAGCCTAATATAGAACCTTTAAAAATCTTTTCACATTGATGAGTTCTACATTTCCAGTTGCCTCTATATGTGTCTCCTTCATAATATAAATTTAGAGCAGAGTCATTATCTCCACCATGAATAGGACACGCCATTGTTATCATCTTTCCATTATCTCTGTATTCGTGCAGATCTAATGCAGCTAATAACTCTTCTATATTATCACATAAAGCATCACAAATTGCTTTTAACTGATGCTGATTATGCGAAGGGGATTTCTTCTTTGTCATCATTGTCTACTACAAATCCTTCATCTTCATTGGAACTACTATTGGCTACTTCAAGTTTGGTTTTGCCTTCTGTAATTTTGGCACACCAACCCTTCATATTACAATTAATATAATCATTATCATCAAGACCACCACCATGCCTACTGATAATAGGAATAAGTTTTCTATTGCCAGAATTGGGGCCATCTTCTGATATTTCTTCATCGCTCTTTCTTTTAAAGATTGTGAAGTTGCTACAAAGCCAGATGATTCTATCTGAACCACTAGCTGTGTCTGTGCTTTCTTTTGTGATACCATCCCTATTAAGCTGAATAAATCCAACAATAGGAATTTTGTATTTCGTCGCAAAATTATGTAGGCTAGTCATCATGAATCCGAGCAGTTGATACTCTTTCATATCTCCTGACAAGCCTTGTGTGTCCATCAGTTTTAAGTAGTCATAAAATATTACGCACTGTTTCGCAGTTCCATCATCATTCAAACCAACATCTTTTACCAACCATCTTTTCATAATAGATATCTGTTCATCAAATGGTTTGCCAGCAATAGATTTGTGATAAAATTTCATATCAGCGATCTCTGCTGCTGCCTCTTTTACTTTTGTCAAAGAAGCATGAGAGTCAGCGAATTTGCCTGTCTCAATTTTATTGATTTCTATTTCGGTCATCATGGCTATAAGTCTGTTTATATGGTCTGTTTTTGTCATCTCTGTGTCCATATTTAAGACAGGGATGCCTCGTTTAGCTATATTTAAACCCATGTTGTCAGATAGCAGAGTTTTACCTGTTTTAGGGCGAGCAGCAATTACATTAATTGTACTTGTTCTCAAACCTCCTCCAATAGCCTGATCATACACAGGGAATCCCGTGGGAATACCTACTTGATCTATAGGATTGTCTTGTAGTTCTTGGAGATATTCTTCTAACCCTTTAGACATTTGTTCAGGAGCCGCATCATCATTGCTGATCAGATTAGTAAAATCAAATATCGGATCTTCTGCTAAAGATATAATATGTGATACAGACTCTGAGCCATTGATACTATTAATGCTTTTCTGTGCATCTCTAAGCTGGTCTTTTAGTAGTCTTGCTATTTTAAGTTTGGTTATCTTAGCTGCAAACTTCTTGACATTGTCTTTGTGTATTGGAAAATTTAATACAGCTTGTAGATGTGTGAGTTCATCTTTCTTATTAAAATAATCTTCATATCCCAATTCTTTTGCCTGAGATAGGATAGATGCTAGATCAATAGCAGGAACATTTTCTTCACAGAGATTTTTAACACACTCAAAGATTAGTTTGTTGCTGTCTATAGTAAAACATTCAGTATCAATAATATCAGCAATTTCCAAATAAATATCGTCAGCGTATTTGCAAATCCCTGATAATACTGCTCTTTCAGCAGACGTATCATCAAGACTCATTCATCAACCTCCAGCCTGAGAACAGGTATTACATTTATATCTTGTTGCATCATGTACCAATGCAGGATTTAGACTGTCCGACTTCCCACAAGACCGACACGTTACATTTATAGTAGTGTATGACCTAGTTCTTGGCGAGGGTGGTTGTACGCTAAGTTTCTTGTCAATAGCCACATCATCCCTAAACATATTTCTTTCTGGCATACTATCAAACTTGTTAATAGAAGTCGTCTTAGTTGATGTTGTCTTTCTGTTTCTTGCTGTGCTAGACTTCTTACGAATAGTCTTTTTCTTTGTTTGTCTCTTTTTAGCAGGCTTGACCTCTTCAGTTTCTGGTTCATCATCTACCAAAGACCTAAGAAGATCAACAATCTGTTCTATTGTTTCTTTCTTATTGCTCATGTTTCAATTTACTCCTCTGAATATTCAGTAAAATGTCTGATAGGTTTTTTACACTAGTGGCTGTATATTGCAGCCTGTCTGCTCTCATTTTTGCATATTTCTTAATTTTATTCAAAGCATTAGCATTGTCGTTATGTTTAATTGCTTGTGATGATTTTTCTATATATCCATATCCTTTATATGAATTTAGTTCATCTGCAATAGCTTCTTTAATATTCTCTTCTGCCCAATTTACCCTAGCTAATTCTCTGTTGAGACTTCTTTGAACATGAAAGCTAAACTGTCCTAATCTGTATGCTATTTCTCCACAGTCTTGTGGAGTCATAGATTCTAGTACTTTTCTATCCATAGAAAAATAATGTTCTAGTTCAGAGTTTGTAAACTGACCACCATTATATTTAGGTAAACCTATACCTTTTTCATATTCATCAAGAACATCATCCCATTCTTTAACTCTGTCTTTAGTATTCATCCTAATCTTTCTTCCCATTCCTCTAATAAGTTATACGGTAACTCAATATATGTTATAGAATTTTTTTCACACCACTCTGCTTTTTGCCTATCTTTCTTTTTGGCTTTTAGAAAGTTTAGTTTATTAGTATGGTAAAACGGGATAAATTTATAGTGTTGTTCACCATGTACTTCTATACATTTCTTAATCATCGGTATGTAAAAGTCCAAATATAATGTTTCTTTTCTGTTGATAGGTATGGATACCTCTTCTAATATTTGAAGTGTGGGATATATCTTGTGCAGCAGCTTTCTAGCATTGATGTGATGGCTAGACTTATTGGTAGCTGAAGCCTTAGAGACATATCCTTTTAATGACCATTTCCTAATGTTGTCGTCTAAATCAATAATATCCATTACAAACCTAATGCTTCATTAATCTCTTTTAATAGTGCATCATATACGTCAGGGTTATTTATTAAATGTTCTCTAGCCTTCTCAGCACCTTGAAATTTAGGATTACCCTCTACAGTTTCAAAGGTATACCAAGCACCAGCCTGTGCAATCAACCCAACGTCTACACACATATTAAATAATTCCATACTCTTGTCAATACCTTCTCCATATCTAATGTAGCTGGTAGTAGTTGCTCCCGGTGGCCCAAGAGCAGAACATACGACTTGCCATTCTACTTCTTGTCCTATTTGTGCATTTTCCTTACCTACTAGTAGAGGTGCAAATCTTTTAGCCCGTAGTTTAATATCTGTTTGATATGCAATAGCTTGACCAGACTTTTCCTTAAACTCTGCACCATATCCTGTAGGATTACCCATCAGGTGTGTGATACCGATAACAATATTCTTATTTACAGGAATAACATTGGCAACCTTTCTACAGAATTTAGCAAGTAGTTTTGCTCCGTCTGCTCGTTGCATTTTATTCATATCAGATGTAATTTCTGCTTCTGTACATAAAGCAGAATACGAGTCAATGATAACAATACTTCCCGGTTCTTCATTGATAATTCTTTCTGCAATCTGTAAGTATTCTTCTGCGTGTAGAATTTTACCTTGCGTAGAACCTATCAAAGTAAACCTATCTAAATCTAAACCCTTAATACCTTCTATGTCTCTCTTTTTAAGTCGTCCTTCTATATTCAGATAGTAGCAATGTCTAGGCTTTTCTAGATCTCCCTGATATTTAGGATCTAAAGCTACAGCAGCTAAACTTAAAGATGTGACAGTCTTGCCACATTTAGGTTGTCCTGTAAGCACCACAAAGCTACCTTCTGGAACTCCACCATGTAAGATCATATCTAGTGCAGGACTAAGTGGGATGGTCTGTACTACCTTTTCCTTAATAGCATTTCCAGACATTAAAATATCAGCACCAAAAGTTTTTTCTAAGTCTGTGGATAAAGTTTTTGGCTTTTTTGTTGCTTTTGGTTTTTCTTTTGTCATTGTCATTCTAAGTCCTTCAATTTTGATATGATGTTTTTCTTGCCTGTGCTTTTCTTAAACTTCTCATTCTTACGTTCGTACTGTTTTGTCAGGTTTTTATTTTCTCTTTCTAGCTTGCTTTCCTCGCTCTCTATAATAGCAGCTAGATGAGGGGCTCTCAAGGAATAAATTCTTGTACTTTTCGGATTATTTAAAGCCCTTATGATAGCCTTGCAATCGTACTTCTTTAATAGTTTATTTGCAGTGCCTATTTGACCCCTATAGAATGTGGCCCAATCTTTATGAGTCCAAAACCTATAGTATAAGTCTAGCTTATTTTTCTTGGCGTAGTGTTCACATATTATCTCTGTAATATACTGTGCAGCACTAACCTTTTTACCGTTAGAGTACTTTGAGTCGTATTTATTCATGTATCCTGTGAATAGCGTCACTATGACGATGAGATTGAGTAGGGACATTCTTCTTAAAATTGTCTGCTACTTCAGATGCCTCTTTAGTCATAACCGCTACATTCTTTGTTCCTTTTTCTGCTGTCTTATGTATCATTAAGTCCGATGCCTTTACTCTTGATGATGTAGTCTTGACTGTATTATCATCATTAGGCTTACAGTTTTTCTCAATAAATTTATTCACAGCATCAACAGGAATCTTTAGTTCCTTTACAATCTGAGTTACATCATGGCCTTGAGAAACCATCCACTGAATAGCATACTTTTGCGATTTATTTAATCTCATAATAACTCCCTATTTGCATTGTTTAACCACGCGATATTTTTAGTTCTTAGAAAAGAAACATACAGATCAAATACTTTTGGATTTACCCTTTTGAAGTTATATTGACCTTTTCCTACTTTAGCTAATGTTTTATTTGCATGACCTTCAGAATATAAACCAAGAGGGTTATATGCTCTTCCGTCTATACCTATCTTAACAAGACATTTGCCGTCTACACGTTTAGCATACGTTTTCTTGCCTTGTTGAGTTTGTCTAGTATTACCGTTGTCGTCTACATAATCTTCTATACCAAACAGGGTATAGAACTCGTCTTCATGCGAGACAGTTTCTTTCTTGGATTGATCCAATGTAAAATCTAAATCATCTGACATAATTATCTCCACTTTATTTTATTCTTAGGTTTCTTCATTTTAGACATGCCTTTAGGCAACTCTTTTTCCAATTCCGTATCCTTGTATTCGTTATGTTTTTTATCTAATGCTATTCGTTCATCCACAGATAGTTTATCTCTATTCCTATTAGCTAGATCGCCAATAGTTTTAAGTTCACTATCTGCTTTCTTTATAGATGCAGATTGTGTAAGAATATCATCGTAGTCTCTTTGACAAGTCTTCTGACATTCTGGACATCTCACTCGTTCTTTATAATTACTGATATAGAAAAACTTCTCAAAACTTTCTTCACATTTTTCACAGTAATAACTATAAGTCGGCATTATTTCCTGACATCTCCTATATATGTGACCCACTGTTCTGGCAATTCCTTTAGTATAGTATGCAGCTGATAGGCAAGTGGCAAGTACTTAAATGATTTTTGTGGTGCAATAGGTTGTCTTTTCAGTGGCATATTGGCTTGTTCAGGGGTTTTATCAGACTTTCTTAAATTGCATTTTATGCAGCATGTGACGATATTTGTCCAAGATGTAGGACTACTATGTTCTCTCCATTTGGATTTCGGTATCACATGATCGTATGTCAATTTGCCCACAGGGAATTGGCTATGGCAATATTGGCATGTAAAATCATCTCTAATAAACACGTTCTTTCTGCAAAAATTAACTGCCTTATTATACATCCTAAAATACTTTATAGTACGGACAACAGAAGGGATTTTTACTGGCCCTGTAGAGCTAATAACCTTATCTTGATTATGCCACTCTATGATTTCTATACTAGGATTATGTTCATGGGTATATCTAAAAGACCATACCATAGCCTTTTTCCAATCTATAATCCCCATAGGAGTATAGTCAGCATTTAATACTAAACAGTTTTGATGATTCATTGTAGTTTATTCACAATGTCCGCAATAATTGGATTTCTCAAAATGTCAACATTCTCTAAATGTGTGAACCCGATATTATGAGTATCTTGCAGACGGTCAATTATAGTAGCAAATCCACCTTGTCTTCTCTGTTCTAAGTCTGATTGTTCTGTATCACCAGTAAGAACCATTTTACTTCTCATGCCTATTCTAGTCAGTAGCATTTTAAGCTGGTCGTATGAAGCATTCTGACATTCATCTGCTACGATAAAAGCATCATGAAAACTACGACCTCTCATCAATCCCAAAGGGACTATTTCTATCTGATGTTTATTCTGTAAACTGGAACGATGTTGTTGTGAAAGAAAATAATTAATCTCATCAAACAGAGGTAGTAAATATGGATGGAGTTTTTCTTCTGCTGTTCCCGGTAAGAAACCCAGTTTTTCTCCAGCTTCCACTACTGGTCTAGTAATGACAACTTTTTCTACTTTAAAATCAAGAAGATATTCTAAAGCCATGCCAACAGCAATATGTGTTTTACCACTTCCTGCCACACCTTGAGCAAATGTAATGGTGTTCTCAGCTACAGCACGAATATAATCTTTTTGGTTAATAGTACGAGGTTTTAATCTGTTTTTAAAACCAACTACGATTTCTTCGGGTTTAACAATCTGTGGGGAACCCACATGGATTTGGCCCTTTCGTTTTCTTTTCTTTTTCAAAATTTCTACCTTTCAAGGGGTTTATATTAGACATGCACCACCTGCACAACTAATTTCTTCTATCCCTACGGTATTGTCCTCTGTCTCTAATAGTTGTGTATAATCTACTTTGGTAAAGCTATCATACAAGTCTGTATAAATTTTCCAATTATATACGTCTTTCATACAATAGGTCAACCTTTTCATATCTTCGTCAAAATACTTTTTAGCAAACCTCCTCATCTTTAAAGCAAATAGTTTTTTGTCTTCACTATCTTTATCTGTTTCTTGGTTTAATGTGATATAGTCACAAGCAGCCCAGAGATTATTATTGAAGGCATTTAAGCCTAGTTCAATAAGACCTGAACACCACAGCCCAGCATCTCCGTATTCTTTAACAATCTCACGACTAGTAAGCACAGCAGTAAATGGAGCCTGTGGATAATCTTTATCTCCACTTAAAGGGATTAGGCTAATTCCTGCAAAGTATTTACGATTATTATAAATAAATTTGGTAACAGCCTCCCATTCGTCAGGCTGCACAGTAACAGTATTACTAACATTATGACTTAAAAAATCTTGTGTGCATAATGCCCTATTTTTCCCAGAGTGTACCCAGTTTCTTTGAGCATCTTTTACTACGCCCAACATTTCTACAGCAGGTAATTGATTTTTAAGTTTAGACCCATCTGGCACTTCTACAGGGAATTTGATTACCTCATCAGTATCATTAGCAGACCATGATGACTTCTCACATGCCTGTGGATTATAACTCTTAAAGTGTTGAAACGGTGCTTCGAGAGTATTAGCCTGAACATGCCTAATATATCTCTTGGCATGATGGGGATGAATACCTGAACTTGTACCTAGCATAGCACTAGATGTTCCTTCTGGCTTTAGACAGGTAACTCTAGCGGCCTGATTTATCTCAATCTTTTTAGCTAGTTCTTTATTTGTATCTACAGCAATCTTAGCACCCTTCTTTAACACCTGTTCTGTCAACACAAGTTCGTGCTTTTCCATAATGCCAGTAAGAGAAACTCCTAACAATGCTTCTCTTTCAAAAATAGCATTAGTTGTTTTGCCTAGATATTCTAGATTAGTAAAGCCTGCTTGTAGTGTTCCGATAATTGCAGCAGCACGGCATCTTTCATAAAAGTCTTCTGCATCAGCAATAGAAGAACAATTAATAGTAGAAAGGTTACAGCCCTGCCATCCTGACTTTCCAGTTGCTTCATCTACAGGCCACATGCCGACTTCTACACAGGGGTTAAATGTCATCTCTGTAGAATCACTCCAGATAAATCCCGGTTCTCCAAACTCTTTGACAGACTCCATGAGTTCTGCAAATTGTTCGTATGTTGTTTCGTCTTTTAGCAGCAATGCTGAGTTATTGCTTCTGGCACGTTGAGGATTATCTATATACCAGTTGCCTGTTTTAGCTTTTGCCATTTCTTCGTCTTCAGGACTAAACAATGCTAATGACGCACTTCTGCGAACACCACCAGATAATACAGCATCGCTTGAATGCATAATAATATCATAAGCATCAATCGGTCTGAGTTTCTTCTGCTCATTTTCAACACACCCATCTAATAGTTCTCTAATTTTTTCTAGCCCATTTTGCAATGGTTCTGGGCCGGGAGCCTTTCCGACCCCAGAGGATAACTGAGAACCTTTTTCTCTGATATTGCTATAGTCAAATGTAATGTGTTGATCTTTAAAATCTGCCCATTTAGGTTCAGCAGGTTTATTAAAGTAGGAACTAAGAAGAATACCTAGAGCATCTGCCCAGCCCTCAATACTATCCTCTATCTTATGTTTTACACCTTTGCGTTTATCTTTTTTATTTTGGCTTAAATTTGGCAGCTTGGCGACATGATGTTTTTGAACACTAAACCCTGTACCACTACCACATAGTAGCAGCCAGAAACATTCTTGAAAAAATCTTAGACGATCACAGTAAGCACTGGTACAGTTATATATCTTTGCATGACGCTTCAGGATTGGCTCTCCACCGAATTGTAATGCTCTTTGACTTCCTAGTACTTTCTTTTTAAGCATAAGGTCATACGCCCAATTTATGTCGTCAGTTACCCCTACCTCAGAGTAGTGGGTGTGCATCATGTTTTTCACACGATCTACAGCCTCTTTCCAAGTTTCTCTGCGGTTTTCACTTTCGATCCATCTTGCATACTTGCTAACAAAAGTATAATTTTGTAATTCATTTAACGACGACATACTATCTCCTTAAAACTTTCTAATAAATGCTGTGGCCCGTAAAAGATGATTTGTTCATAGAGGATAAATCACTGGTTAGAGTAAAAAGGGCCGGAAGAATGATAATTGCTATGTACTGTAATACACCTAATATAATTGCTCATAAGTAAAACTATTCCCAGTTAATTTCCTTGATCCAAGAAAAATTTGGTGTATGTTTGTAGATTTTCATACCTGTTTGCTTTATAAATAAATCAAACCTGTTTTTGGCTTCTTGGTCAAATAGTTTTGTCCCATGACCATCAATAATATGCACTTCTACAATTCCTTCTTGCCACAATGCCATGATGCAGTCATTACATGGTTGTCCTGTAATATATGCAATACCTCCATCTGGTCTTATGACACAATTTGATAATGCGTTTCTTTCTGCATGTATCATCCAATGATATTTGTCTGGTCGGTTAGTGGGGAGTGTTTTATCACACATACCTTTAGGAAAACCATTGTAGCCTACTCCTAAAATTCTGTGTTGTTTATCTGTAATTACGCATCCGTGTTGGGTATGTATGTCGTGACTACGACTACTGACTAGCTTCGCGGTCGCAAGAAAATAATCTATCCATGCTGGTTTCATATCTGTCTGAAAAATCCTGTTCTGAAATTATGTTCATCCATTGTTGTTTGTAACGATCAAAATTTTCCCAATTTAATTCTTTGTCGTTCTCTAATAAATCCTGACTACCTACAGTTATAATACCACAACCAAGATCAGCGTCAACCACAAACATGCTTAAATCTTCTCTAGTTTCTCTGAGCCTTACCCAAGTTTTCCAAGTATCCCCTGTCCATTGTATAGTATTAAGTTCAGGAGGCACAACTTGATAATGTTCTCTAGGTGGCAACAAGTCAGCAACTACAATTACTCCCTTTGAATTAAGGATGGCTAAAGCATTCTCAATATCTTTTTTAGCTTGTTCAGCATAGTGTAGTCCATCAATTAATATAACATCAAAAGTTTTCTTATTTTCCGCAAAAAAATCATCAGAATTATTCCTAGTAATACCCTTGATTGGAAATAGTCTTGGGGCCATAGGGTCTATTCCAACTTTATGTTTTGCGATAATATCAAAAAATGTTTGTCCTCTATGAGTACCTATTTCTAAATATGACTTAGCCCCTAGTGCAGAGATAAATGTTTGTACTATATTAGCTTTATACATCATGTTAAATGGTAAGCCTCAAAAGGCACATTAAAAATTTTACTAAGCCACACACTAAATCCAGAACCCCAAATGTAAGTACTATATGAATAATTTTTCTTTGCACACAGAATTGTCTCTATATCTATACATAAAGACTCTAACTCTAACCTAGTTAAAGGTGATCCAAAATAAGGAGTTGATCTTAATAGTCCGGGTTTTGATGAAGTGTGACGACTCTCATTATGTACAATAAAAATATCTGCATTTTTCTTTTCTGCAACAAACTCTTTGAAGTCATTAGAGTCCGAAAGCAACACAAGATGATCGTATTCATCATGATTCATGTGTTTGATTAGTAATGTATACATATCTTCAAAGTCGTGTTTAGGCTGTTGAAAATTATAGTTATTTTGAATCTTTGGGTCTAAGTCATTCCAGTAGTTATCTAAATAAGGTAAGGTTTCTTTGTCTCCAATCCTGAAGTGTACAGTGGCATATTTTTTTCTGTGAGGACTTCTAAAGGCGTATTGAGGTTCATTCCATGTATTTCTCAAACTATATATATTTATTATTTCTTTAGACATACAAATTTGTGATTGTAGATATTCTTTCTCTAGAGGAGATAGCGGATATTCTACTGTAGCTTGCAGAGGATGTTTTTCGTATAGGTCTGGTAAATAGAATGAAGAAACAGCTATAGTATCATCACTATTAGAATCTACATTGTCGCATATTCTTTTGATGATTGTCTCATACCTATCTTTCATAGGTATGTCTTCATGCATACTTAATGATAACATTTCAAAATCTAAAACATGAGACTTATTATAATCAGGCAGTTCTACATCTCCATTACTTATGTATCTTCCGATTTGATGATGTTGCCAATCTAGATAGAACTTCCATCCTTGTTCTGTTGCGAGCTTGTTTAGATAGCAAGCACCTCGTAGAAAATCTCCTATTCCACCACTGAAATCAGGGTGGTAACATTGAATTAAATTCATTGTAAATCCTTAGTTGTCTTATTTATTAACTATTTTATTGTATAAAATCAAAGCGACAACGCCGCCACCAATTCCTAATATAATCCCACCGGGGCTAACTGAACTTTCCATCCCTAGTAAGTAAGCTACAGCACCTCCCATGTACGAGCCAGCTACACCCAATGCAATAGTTTGAAAAAATCCAAATCTTTCTTCACCGGGTACAATGCTTTTAGCAATAGACCCTACTATGATTCCGTATACGCACCATATTAAAATACTAAACATTATCTGCTGCCTCCATAAAAACGTGTGTTTCTGCTTCTGTTAGTGTGACACTAGTGTCTAAAATAGCCTCTGCTAATTCGTTCTTGTACTCTCTATAGTCTTCAATATCCATGTGTTGTCTAATGATTTTTTTAAGTCTCAATAGACTGAACCAACCTCTCTTTAATCCAAGATATTTAAACTTTTCTGTAAAATATGTACAGCGATCTTCGCAACTAAAATCTTTCGTTCTTTTCTTTTCGCATTCTTGAACTACTCTAATGGCAGTAATACAGATACTGATAACCATTAAAAGAGCAATAATACTACCGAACTTTTGATCAGGGTCTATAGATGTTTTGGATAGAATTTTTTCCGCAACATACTTTTTAACATCAACACTACTCATAATAATACCCATTAGAAAGAGGATGAAACAATTATAAATACACCATCATTCGCTCTGTGAGCGAAGATTAAAATACTGCCTAATATCTTCTACCATCTGAGGACAGTACGGCAGAGTATATAGCTTATTATGATCCATCCGTAGATCTTTTGAAGGGACATAGTTATTGTCTATTAATATTTGATTTCTGGGACGATATCTTCTGTCTTGTTGTTTACCATGATATATATGCTCTAATGAGCCTTTAACATACCCTATGTCTGATTGTACATTTTGATAGCTATTCCAAGCCCAAATCAGAAACTCTTTTCTATATTGTGGCAGAAGGTTCAGGATACATGAGTTGTCCCACTTCCCTAACCATGCCATAAGCTGTAAAACATCTGAATTTCCTACTGGGTCAAGATCATATAATTTATCGTCCACAAGAACATCTCTTCTAAAAGCCCAAGCCAAACCAATATTAGGATAGCTGATTTCTAGTTCATCGACCATTTGCTTTCCTAAGCTATAATTATTAAAAAAGTCATTGACTGTGGGGCTTTCATAAACCTTTTCAAACATCTGCACAACTTTCCATTTCTCTAATGCTTTTTCAGTATCTCTTAGAAGATTAGGATTGTCGAAGATAACATCTGTGTCTATCCAAGCGATAGCATCAGTGCCTCTTTTAGATTCTTCTATAGCTAAATTTAAGCACCTCTCTTTTTGCCATAGTATATTATTATAATCTACAGCCAGCTTAATGCTATCGTGAATAAAGAATTGTTGATCTGGCAGAGCCAGTTCTATAGTTGTGATAGGATATTTAAAGTTACGTCTAAACTTTATGTAGTTGTTCTTTATTTTAGTAGAATTACCAAAGTTAAAATACGAACAAATAAAATGTATCATTGTTCCATAATGATTTCAGTTTTGCAACAGTCGTCTTTAGGTTCTTCTGTGGCCTGTTGACCTTTTTCTGGTTCACAATAACCACATTCTACTTTAGCGATACCGTCACCGCTAATATACCAACCCTTACCCTTGCATACTGGACAGTTTTTTCTTTTGTACTTGACAGCCACTTCATCTCCGTCAGTAGCCATTACGCCACCTATTAAACAGACTGCTGCGGTAGGAGATATTTTTTCTAGATTAACTGAAGTTACGACTGCCAGCATTACAAGGGTAGTGACGACGGGTTTCATTTATTTTCTCCATTTATCGAGTAAGTCTCTTAACGGTCTTCTAGATTTGTCTGTTGTTTGGTTTGGAGCAAACATTTTTAAAATTGCTAATATAAAATTAGTAATGGTTTTTATAAGACTATTTAATGCTACTTTATCTAAAAATTTCATATTACACCTCAGAGATACGAGTCAAATCCATAATCAGGAAGTTTTTGTGGAGGGAATCCATTAAAATCACTAAAGGCATACGCCCCATTCTGTCTTAACATAGCAGCGGCCACATCAGCGTGTATTAAAAAACTACCATCTGGGATATTACCCCAATCTGGATGGCCTCCAGAGTTCCATTTACCACAGCTGTTCTGGACAAGAAAGGCTGGCTCACTACCAGTATCATCACAAGCCGTCCATGCCATCGCATGAGCCCATGACCCACTTTTACGAGCAAATCCCTTAGCACTACGCTTATTACTGAATCCATAATTACTACACACACTTAATCCATACCCATTTGCAAGAGCATCTCTTGCTTCTTCTACTGTTTTGATTAAAGATGCTGTCTTAACCTGATGATCATCTGCTTTGTCAATAACTTTATCTGGTAAACCTCTAGAACCCCATCTTGTTCCTACACTGCTATTGTATTTACTAAAGTCTGCAACACCGGGATAGTTTTTACGAACTAGAATACCACCAGTTTGACTAACAAAAGTAGCAGCACGACTACAACTCATACCCTGTCCACCATGACCACGACAACCATATATAGCTTCAGTTGCACCTCTTGCAACCCAGCTTTCTCTGTCTCCCTTTACATGTATTTCTACTGCTCTTGTGACATCACATGCGTTACGGGTAGCATGGCTCACACAGTCTCCTGTGGTCTGCCTTTCAATATAACAGTTTTTATCAAACTCTAATGCAGATTTAAAAGGAGTAGATAGTTTACCCTTCCCACTGCCAGCAATACGTTTAGCCCCATCTTTAAAGTAACCATACTTAGAAGTCTCTATTAGTTCCTCAGTTATATGAGGTTCGTAAAGACATCCACTAAAGCCCTGACGATATGCTTCAAACAATTTTTGTGGTGTAAATCTCATTACTTGCTACCTTCTAAAAAGCCCCATGCTAATGCGTTAAAAGCCTCCGTTGACTTCTTTCTGAGTTCGTCATCTAAAGGTACAGAATCTTCAGAGACATAACTTCTAAACAGATTATTTGCCGCTGCTGCAAGACCATCATACTTCCCTTTGAGGTCGATTTGTAATAGTTGTGCAGAGAGAATATTAGCCTGTCTAATTGACTCTGTAGACTTTAATATATCTTTATCTACTGAAATCAGGATAGCCATATCTTTATATAGTGTTGCTAATCTGTATCCGTCTGTTGATCTATCAGAACTACCATTCTGTAGTGCTTCTACTACTGGCTCTACCAACCCTTTTAGTTCGTCGTTAGGTTCTGGAATATTCAGAGTTTCCTGAACGGGACTAAGAGGAAAGGTAGGTACTCTAATAGAATTATTACTATATAGACTGAAACAAATTAGGGCTATGCCTACTACTAACCAGCTACTCTTGCTCATCTTGTTCATCCTTTGGGACTAAGTGGGGAAACATTTCATCAGCGATTTCAACAGCTTTATCTGCACCATAGGCTTCTGCTAAGTCTCTAGTTTGTTTCCAACTCTTAATAAGATCAAAGAAAATATCGTCCTGAGTTACTGGGTCATTATCAAAAAGCCCAGTATCAATAGGAAGTTCTGGAGCCTTAACTTTCTTAATTTTTTCTAATACTGTTTTAAGTCCAGCATTAATTTTATCTTGAAATAAGACGTAAACTACTACTGCTACGCCAACATAAAGCATAACATCTGTAGTACTAAGTCCTGCCCCAAAATTATCTAGTGCTTCTTTCATTTATCTACCCTCGCTATTTCTGTGATATGTTTTATAAAGTCATTTACGCAGTCTTCTACTGGTTGTTGTTTAGTTTCGCCTTCTGATGAAACAGAAGCGATATCAAATACTCCAACATCCTTAAAGGTCGCTACCATAGCATCAATAGCCGAATCTACAAGCAACATTAAAATTCTCTTGATATATTCGTGCAATAAAGATTCTAAAGCAGAAGGAAGGATGGGAAGGTCGATACGATCAAAAATAGCATCGTAAAATTCACCAATCAATTCCATAGCTAGTTGTTTCTTTTCTTCACCAGCAAGGTCTGTGGCAATATTTTCTATTACTTGAATAACGGTTGCTGTCAAAAGCTGTAAAATTTTCCATGCTTCTGAAATAGCAAACGATTTTATTTCTCCTAAAGATTCTTTACTAGCTGATATTAGCTTATCAATTTCTGCTTTTACTTTTTCACGGGTAGTCATCTTATTCTCCTACTGTAATGTATTGTTCTATATCTTTGTAAGTTTGCTCGCCAATACCATTAACGAACCTGAGATCTGCAATATCTTGAAAGAATCCGTTCTCTACTCTATAATCCAAGATTTTTTTAGCTAAAGCTGGCCCTATGTGTGGCAGTTGTATTAGCTTGCCTAAGCTCGCTTCATTTATATTAATCTGTTGAGAGTATGTGTCAACTCCAACATAGTCTTCCAATTCTCTTCCTATCGTATCGTATTGTTCTTGTTGCTCTCTGTTGTAGTCTTTATTGTATTTATTTCTGTTAGATAAATATTTATAAAAAATACCAAACTGACCAACAATTAGGATAATACTTTCTACAGCGTGGGTGACAACACCAATCAGTTCGTCTTTGGTGCTGTCGTCTTTAATTATTCCGAATAAAAATAGCCCACTTATTAAAAAGCTGACCAATGTAAACCAGAACTCCGAAGTGCGATACCCCGGTTTGTAAGTCATGCACCACCACCATCAATTCCACTGACAGTATTGTAGTATGCGATTTGGTCAAATCTATCTGTGTACTTAGCTTCTACTCCGGTAAATGTTGGATTAGTCACATAAGAATCAGTATTAAGAACTTGAGTAAGACCACCTGCTTGAACCTGAACAATAGCATTGCCGTTGCTAATATTATCAGAACCAGTGTTTGCAGGAGTGATTACATCTGTTGTAGAAATAGCCATTTTTCTTCCTCATGGGTAAGTGAATATATTCACCTTATACATACACCAATTAGTTGGTATAGATAAAGATATTGTCTATGGCAACTGGAGGATTGGAGCCTCCACTAGTATCGTTTTTCCACGAGAATATCAGCACATATTCGGTATTTGCTGATGAAACGTAACTACTGACACTTGCTGTTGTAGTCGTGTAACTACCAGCACCAGCATAATACATACCAATACGATACATCGAAGATACATCTGATCCAGCTACAGGAGTAGTACCGGAGGCAGCGATATATACTTTCATATTATCCCAACCGCTTTCTCCTACTCCCTTCCAATCCCATCTTAGAGTTACGCCTGCACTAATATCTGATGGGCTGGTAAAGGATTTATAAAGATGGCATTGTCCTGCATCAGTATTGGTATAGGCATTAGTTGTACCACCATCATTACTAATGTAGGCTCCTTGAGTACCAGAATTGTATGCTGCTGTTCCAACTTCCCATTGGTTGACTGTAGCAGAATCATCTAGTAAAGTCCATCCGTTAGTTCCACTTTCCCAATCTTCTGAGAAGAATGTAGGACTTGATGTGGTCGTTATTGTCAGAGTCATATCACTGGTATTGGCATCTCCATCTGTAATTCTATAAAAACCAGAATAACTACCCAGTGCAATACCTGTAGTATTTAGAGTAATGGCTCCAGTGCTATCAGGTGCAGAAGCCCATGATACTCCACTCAGCTTACTGTATGTTAGAGACAGACTGCCGGGATTAGTAACAGAGCTAGAAAGTTGTGTTGTTGTAAATGTTCCTGTTTCAACAGAAACACTTGCGTCATTAAAGATAGCAAGAGGAGCTTCATATAGACCTTTGATATATTCAAAGCCAGCTTTTCCACCACCTGTTTCAGGAGTTAGTGAGATACTTCCTGTGTCAATAACTATTCCTTGTTTTGAGAATGACCATGCGTTAGTAGCTTTTGATTGAACTGATGCTGGCAACCCAGTAAATGTAATCATATCTGCTGTTATGCTCTGTGCTTCACTATTGGTAAGAACTGCTCCTGTACCCATCATTATATTTGATATCGACCCTTGCCAATTATAATTGTAATTACTACTGTATACAGTTCTAAACCAACTTGCTGATGTAGTATCTGTGCTAGGGGGAGTACCAATTACGCTTTGGTTTAGTTCTCTAACGCCTCCTACCCAAGCATCTGCTCTGCCGGAACTATCGTCCCACTGATATATAAACCACTGATTACTAGAGGCTGGAGTTCCTGTAGCAGCACTAATTAAAAATGAAAATGATTGATTTAATCCGAAGTATTGTCCATTGGGCCTCCAAGAAACACCACGTTGAGCACCACCATCAACAATAGTCCATGCTTGTTCATCTCTATTTCCTATACTACCAATTCTAAAAGCAAGCCACCAATCTTGAGTGCTTGTTAAAAAACCAGTAGGAACACTACTCATAGCTAAACCAACATATTCACCATCTTCTTGAGCATAACCTTCTGGCATCATGTTGAAAGCATAATAACTACCCGAACAAGAACCACCTTCTTCACATGGAGTACACCCTGTTTGTGAAGCAGGGACAATATAAAGTGTGCCAGCAACCTTGTCAGCAGGATCCATTGCATCATAATCTACCTGACTAATACTAACTACATTTGTAACTGCTGTGCCACCATTAGCTTGTCCTGTATTACTAATCACATAATTAACATCATTAGTTAAATTACTTAGTGGAGCACCGCTAACTATATAGTTTGCATCGTTAGTTAAGAGACTTATATTATCTCCACTAACTAGATATCCAGATATTGGCATAATCTATTCCTTATTGTGTTGCTAATTTCCAGCTTATAGTGTCTTCATCCCATATATACACCTGACCATCATTTGGCTGTGGTTCTGGTGCAACCCATTGACAAGTATCTTCATTTACTACCCAACTATTATAGGGAGGAGGAGGCAAAAAGGCATCTCTTGCAGGGTCGTAAATATAACCTATTCCTGCATAATTTTTTCTAAAAGGAGTTCCACCTAGTCTGTGTTCTCCAGCATGAGTATTGTAGGATGTCCTTTTGCAGGTTTGACCTGTTTTATCAGCGTAGTATGCTTCCCAATCAGTCTCTCCTTCATCTTTGCCAACTATTACATTTATTACTATATTGTTTTCATCTAGAAAAGCGTAATGTGCCATGTTATATTCCTATGCTAATGAAAAAGTTATTGTATCTGTACCAGCGGTAAATTGAATAATCCTGAATCCGCCAGAAGTTGTTATTGATCTTGTTAAACCAGAACCTATTGTTACAGTGTATGTATCGGGGATTTTAATAATGACAATTCCAGAACCACCATTACCACCAGTACCACTTACATTACTTCCACTAGGAGAGGCTTTATAATATGCTCCACCTCCACCACCGCTACCTGTGCTAGCTGAACCATTACTTCCAGCAGCACCAGAAGCGTCATTAGATTGATTTCCAGAGCCGCCATCGCCGCCTCCACCAGACCCTCCAGCACCGGGCCGAGCAGGCTGGCCGAAGCCAGCGGAAGTACATCCACCGCCTCCACCTCCTGCTCTTGTCACGCTAGAGCCAGTAATTGTACTAGCTGTTCCGTTACCTCCTGCTCCGTCTGTACTACCTCCATAAGAACCGTCTTGACCAGCAGCAGCAGAACCACCGCCGCCTGCACTCTGAGCAAATGGATTGCCTCCAGTGCCTCCATCATTACCTTGTGATGATCCATTACATCTAGGAGAAACTGTAGAAGAACCAGACACTCTTGAAAAGTTGCCTCCTCCACCGCCTCCAGAACCTCCATCATTTCCGTTGCCATCAGCTTGGCTACCACCAGCACCACCACCAGTTGCTATTTTTTCTATAGAAGAATCACTTCCATCAGATGAAGCAGAACCACCAGCACCAACAGTTACGGGGTAGGCTATACTAGTATAAAATTTCTTTGTAAATGCCCTGTGTCCACCAGCACCACCACCGCCTCCTCCAATTCCAGTGCCACCGCCTCCACCACCACCGATGATTAAAACAGTAGCTTCAAATTCACCCTGACCGGGGACAAATATTGTATCTTCACACCTTTTAACCCTAGTAACATCATTACCTCCGTGTTTCAATAAAGTAGTTTTATTGCCACCGAAGTAAGGATATCCTAACGCAAAACCAGCTTCAGGAATATTGTCTATAGATAAATCAACAGAGTTTATAATTTTATCATACAGTTTTTTATTAGCTTCAGACACATTATGCTCCTGTTATAAAATATAAAGTTCCAGCATTAGGAGTTAGTCCACTATAAGCAGCAGCACCGATTGTTACCATATTTGCAATAGCAGAGCCGCCACCAGCAGTTCCAGTATCACTAGCAATACCACCGCCGCCGCCACCGCCACCACTAGGAGTTGTCCAGCTTAAATTACCGCTACCATCAGTTGTTAAGTTTTGATCAGCAGTACCAACATCATCAGGAAGAGTTAAAGTGTAATCTGCACCAGCACTATGAGGTGGGCCTTTAATAACTATTCCGTGACTGTTAAATTCACAATTCAAAACAAACTGTCCAGCACCATTACCAGCGGGGTTGCCTTTAAATACAACTTGACCATTACCATTTGGGTTGAAATCAATATTACCGTTAGAACTACTGATAATATCATTTCCACCTACATCCAAATTGCCACCTAATACTGGGCTAGTATCATCACTAAGTTCTGTTGTAGCACCTGTAATATAAGTTGAACTGTCAACACTACCATCAGCCTTTAAAAATTGAGAAGATGTTCCGCTTTCTTTAACAAAACTTTCAGCCAACACAGGGCCATCAAAATTACCAGTACTAGCAACATCTAGTTGATATGCTGGATTTGATTTACCAACACCCATTTTACCTTGATAGATAACAAATCTAGTACCTAAAGAAGAAGCTAATGTGGTAGCAGAAGCATTGCTCCAATAAGCAATATCATACTGATTAAAACCAGCATGAGTAGCCGCAGGGACATAGGTATTGTTATTATCTAGTACTGTTATACTATCTCCGCTTTGTACAACGGTATTATCTATATTAATAGTAATAGAACCTGTACTGCCACCTCCAGTTAAACCAGTTCCAGCTGTTACGGCAGTAATATCACCAGCATTACTAGTAAAGCCAGAATCATTATTTAGCAGACTTATGTTGTCACCACTCTGCAAAGATGTAGCACCACTATTGTCTATAAAAGTGATAGCATTAGCACTACTATTAACTGCAAGAAGTTTGTTTGCTGACGAGGTAAAAGCACTAGGGCTATCGCTAAGTCCAAGAAATGTGCTTGAACCGCCACCACCGCCACCGCCACCACCAGTTCCACCGATTGCGGAAAGGGCAGCAAAAGCAGACGACCCATTACCGATTTTTAAAGTATAAGTATCCGTTGCAAATGCTGGCTCGCCACTTGCAAGAACTACACTGGAGAGATTTGCCGCAGTATCTCTTCTTAGTTTAATTTTTACGACACCATATTCGTATGGCATGGCTTTACCTTTCTGTATTATTGTTCAAATCTGTTTTCGATGTTTTCTAAAGTTTTGGTTAAAGTTGCCATTTGGATTCTCAGTTCATTCATAATCTCACCATTTTTAACAAGAGCACTAGCAAACGTGTCTTGCATTTCTTTGTTGGTGTTTAAACGCTCAAAAATAAACTGACGATCCTTAGCATACTGACTGCTTTCGCCTGTAGTCTTAATCATTTCCTCAATCTCTTTTCTTGTCATGAGATTTCGTATAAAGGTCGTCCAAAAACCTATTAAGGCAATAACAATACTAAGCATAGACGTAGTAAAGTTTTGAAAAAAATGTCCCAGCGTATTTGGATCTGAGGGGTCTGACATTTGATACTCCAATGGTTTCTAATGTTGGCATTGAAAAATAAAAGCCAGAGATGCCTGCACACCTCTGGCTCTCACTAGTTAATTACACCTAATCTACTAATTATGTATTCTTAGAAGAATATTCATCAGTAGTTGGGTTAGGACTTCCATCTAGATAAGCCAGTTCACCGGGAGTGCCACGACTAGGATTGGCAGCTTCGTCGATGCCAAAGTCAGTTAGGCCACCAGTGTAAGCTGGAATGTATGCACCGCTGTATGCGTTCCATGCACCATCTCTTCTAGAACTTGTATCATTAGTTTGATAAATACCAGAAACTTGATTAATGCTTCGTGCATTGACTACATCATCAGCAGCAGAAACCAAAACAGTGTTGGATACTGTTGCAAGAGAATCGGTGACTCTCATGATAAGTCCAGTTTGATTGTCAAATGCAAAAGTACCAGCAGAAAGAGCCTTGTCTGCACTATCATTGTCGATAGGTGTTGATGCAAAAACAGTCTTGGTATAAGAACCAACATTTCTGTTATCAAGAATAGTTGAAGTACCTACGTTAATGGCTGTTCCACCATTGTTCACTGTGCTAGATGATGTTACAGCACCACCGCCTTGTTGTTCAGTTGCCATTTTAATTCTCCATTAATTAATGTGTTCGGGTTACTATAGCTATAGGAACTATCATCCTTTACCCCAAAACCTGTTTAAATCTGATATTTTTCTCTAATTAAAGTCAAAGTAGGCACACTATTAACTCTAAAATGGGACAAATTGGAAGACCTCAGTATTTCAAGGTGTTCTGCTGTATAGATATTGCAGTTGGGTATGACCCTGACCCCTTCATTTTCCTTGCTAATCATAGCCATAGCTATTATATGGTCGTATATCTCGTCAATTCTGTACCCTGTGGAAATGTATATATCGTTAAGGCCAAAATTCATTATAAATTTAACAAGCCTAGATAAACAAGAGTAATTATATAGCCTGTATTCCAAAATATAATGCAAGCTAACTCCACTTTGGCTGCACAACTCATAACACTTTTCTATATCTTTTTTAATCTTAACATTTTGTCTATTGTTGATAAGATATGAGGGCATAACAACCTCTATAGACTTAGCCCCATCTGAAATAGACTGTTTTATAAGGTCTAGTCTTGAGTCTGTAGGTAATACGCCACAAGGATAATCAATAATAGAGGACAGTATAATATTGGAGTCTTCTGGTAATTTGTTTTTTAAGTATTTAATATATGGAAATATAGTACTAAACTTTTTAACAAAAGAAAAGTTGTTTATCTCTAGTAGCTTCGCAAGGACTTCTTGATTGGATGAAGTCTCTTGAGTATATTGAAATTCTATCTTCATACTATAAATTACACCTAGATAGACTTAACGACCTTATCTGCAAAACCGTAATATACAGCTTCTTCTGCTTTCATATACCAATCTCCATCTTGTAGCTTTTTAGATAGAAAGTTTTTTACTTTTTTAATATCAGGTCTAACATATTTTTCTTTGAAAAATTTACCCTTGACACATTTACCAGCATATATTTCTAGCATAGTATCGCAGATATGCTTTTCATACTGCATCCAATTCATGCTACTCAAGTAATCGCCTTCACTAGCAGACGATCCGTAGTGAGACATAAAATAACTATTCTGAGTCATCAAACGCTCATCGGCTGCCTGTAAGATAATACTACTCATACTTTCAGCCTGACCATAAACTATAATACTAATATAGCATTTAGACATTTGTATAGCATCGTATATAACCATACCATCATTCCAAGAGCCGCCGATACTATTCATGTGAATCATTATAGGATCGTTGTTTTTTCTTTCGAGCATTCTTAAATTTTTTAAGAACACATTAGCCATACGATATTCCACACCGGGATTCTCGTCATCAGAAGAGAAGATGTTATGCAGGAACATATCCCTTGACTGTAGACACGCACCATAGTTGTGCATATCTTGAAGTATATCGTTGTTGTTGTAACTGTAACTCATACATTTGCTCTGGAGATAACCATGTCTAGTAGTAGGTTTAAAGTCATGCTGCTAGAGTAACCTTGAAACTGTTCTTTCTTTCCATATTTTGACCATTGGAAAGTATCTTGAGTAGGCCAGTGATTGATGACTCCACCATAGGTAACAATCAAACTATCATCGTCTATATCATAAGTCTCTTTGCAATAATCTATAGCATATTGATTGGCAACATCCATATAGTTATAGGTAACATCTGTACTAATCTTGATAGTGTCAGGCAGGAATAAAGTTTTTAATTGATGAAACAATTCATGCTGATATTTAGTAGGATGATGTGCTTCTAACAATGGCAGTTTATCAACTTCGTCTTTCACGGTCAGAAGTAGAGGTTGATCAGCCTTATAGTTCACGGTAAACGCACACACTAAAGTATATAATTTCATGCAAAACTCTCCTGTATTCTACCTATAGAGTTTTTAATGTTTTGTCTAATAGCTTCTCTAGTAACTCCAAACTGTTTACCAATTTGTGCTAGACTAAGTCCGTCTAGATAATATAATTTTAGCTTTTCTTTTTGATTTTCTGTTAACAAATTAGAATCAAAAATATCTTGTACCAGTTGTGATTCTAGTTCTGTTTTTTCTGCTTGTATTACGTTATCAAGTGGTTCTTTCTGACTTTCGTCTTCTATCAGATCAGAAAAACTAACTTCATCATCTTTATCTAACATATTATTAAGGTACAAAGGCTTACCTTTTAAGTGTCTCTTAATATAGGTTTGAATAGCCCAGATAGCACACTGATTACGATATGAGTATCTAGTCTTAGACTTGTTGCTATGTTTGCCTTTTCTATTCTTATCATATTTCCAATCTGCACACATCATAGCATAAGCAATATCTGCAATAGCATCTTCGCTGTTGCTCATCTGAGAGCAGATACCCGGACATATCTTATTAGAAAATGCCCGGATAGTCTTTTTAGCCATATCAATATACTCAATCATATCCTTAAAGTCGTCCATAATTAAAATCCTTAGTTAAATTGTAAATCAAATCCTAAACTGTCTCTATTTCTTCTTTCGTAGCATTTCAAAATCTTCCTTGGTGATCTTACCGTCTTTGTTTTTATCAAGAGCCTTCTTTTGTTTATCAGATGGTTCTCCCTTTGCTCTGTCCCAAGCATCCTTATTTGGTCTAGCTTTGTCTCCCGGTTTAGCAGGCTTATAGTTTTTACCTTCACGCAGCTTTTTCTTTCTGATGTTTTCCCACAGACTAGCTGGTGTGATATTAGTTTCTTCGGCTTCTACACGATTGAACTTTACAAAATCATGAATGATTTCAATTTGTTCATGTGCTTCTGCTATTTTACCCTGCAACCACGCTTCTGTCAAGTGGCTTTTTACATTTTCTTCTTCTACGCTGGCGAGTACCTTTTGTGCGGAACTTACCATAGACGCGAGGGCTTCTATGTTAATTTGTAGATAATCTACACTCTCTTCTTGTGATGGAAGATTGGACTGTGCTACCGATAATATTCTTTTATAGTTGCTCATAATACTCACTCAGTTTAGGGTAAATTTTATTCATTATTTTAATGGACGCATCGTTATCTGAAGGATAGTGTACACCTTGTAATACACGGGCATGGCCTACTTTTTGCACTAATTGCTCAAATGTAGCTCTTTTTTCAGGGTATTTTTCCGTTAGAATTGCTCCTGCTAAAGCTCCGTATAGCGTATGTCCGCTAGGATATGAAGGTGTGTGATGAGTACTGGTTATCAGTCTATCTATTTCTAAATTATAGTATGGAGAGAGTTGAAATGGTCTTGCTCTATTATAGAAAAATTTAGCATGGTCTACAAGTGCTGTGACTACATGGTTATAAATCGTTTGAAATTTATGATAAGGAAAATCTAGTTTACTTTTCTTTATCTCTACTTCAAAAAGATCTAAAGGTTCTTCATCTACAAGATATACTAGCTTAATATCTTCTATGCTTCTATTATTCGCCACCTTTGCTACATACTCTAATTCTTTTCTGGTCTCTGGACTAGAATTTTTAGCAGGTATTGGAACAATACTAAGAAGGTCAATACCACCTAGTTCTGGAAAGGTCATATTTGCATAAGGAGTCTGGTGATACTCTAAGTCTGTTCTATATTTCAGACTATCTATATCATTCAACTTCTCAGCTAATGCTTTTTGTATATCATCTATTAGAGACATTTATTTTACCAGAATTTGCAAGACCAGTATCGGGCTTTATGTCGTGGGCCGGGCGACTTGCAATTATGTCGGGCACGAAATGACTTTCTACGAGCAGGGTCATTCTTTTTGATCTTCATATTTGGATCGCCAAAATTAACCTTGACTACATTGCCCTTATCGTTCTTGACATAAACACTTCTTTTCTTTGGCCCATCTGGAGTCAGGAAAGGTTTACCAAGTTGTACTTTTCTGCCTTGGTATTCTGCACCCAGACTTTTTCCGTCCTCGTCAAATACTTCTCCGAGAACAATATCTTCTACCCACTCGCCCCACTCTTCGTCAAAAGTGGCATGACTAGACATTAATCGAGTTAGGAAATCTTTAGCTACTTTTTCAGATTCAGACATCTTTAAACATCTCCGTTTTAATAATTTCAGCTGTATTAGACCATGTATATTTACTGGCTGTTGACAACCCAGCGGGGTTTGTCTTGATATTATCTTTATACACCTTACGAAGATGTTCTACAGCCTGATCTTTCTGCTCTTGCCCTAAATCTGCCCATTTTCCTTCACCATTGAAGAATTTGCCATCTTCTGCTATTACCAGATTAGTCACCTCTATTAGATGTGCATTATCTGTTGTGCAGTATTCTGTATGGGCTGAGTAATTTGTGGTAATTACAGGCTTATTTAGTGCCATGACCTCCAAAATCTCATTATTCCAGCCTTCTGCTCTAGCAGGGAAGAAGCCACAGTCACAGTCTCTAATCAGCTTGGCTAGTTCTATGTGAGTTGGCAGCCTGCCAATACACTGAATCTTCCCAGCTTTTCCTAGCTTGCTATTTTGATACATGTTTGCCCAGATTGCATTTTCTTGTTGGGTTAAGAAAGGGTTTTGATTGACCATGATGAGTTCTACATCATCGTCTACTTCAAAGGCTTCATTAAATGCTTCTAATAAGAAGTCATGACCCTTTCTCACCTCCCATTTACCAATATTAAGAAACTTATAAGTATCTTTTGTTAAGACCTTGGGGTGTTCATGGTCTTTAAACACATTGGTATCTACAGCTAGTGGGGCTACTACTACCGGAACAGTTACTCCACTGTCCTCTACCACCTTCTTGGCCCACTTACTTGCAACAAACAACACATCGACTTGATTACAGTGTACTTTTTCCATAGGTTTTAAAGTATCTAATTCAAAAAATACTAAAGCCCCGTATTTACCTCTGCCGACACTTAGGGCCAGATCATGAGGATGCCATACTTTAAGGCATGGTGCTTTTTTATCCCATCCTTTGTTGGTTTTTTCTAATAGACTGTTGAGCCATTGTTGATCTTTGGCATTGTCAACAGCAATATTACCCAAAGGGAATACAGTAACATTATTTCTAGATAAATCTTTGTGGTCTAGTGCTTTTAGGATATTGGTGGATGTAATTCCATATCCAGTTGAGTTATTGATAGGTGCTAGATAGTTAAGTTTATTGCTGCTCATTTAAAATTCCTATAGTTTGTTGCCATGAGGTAAATTGGATAGCCTTGTCGTCGATGTACGCAACGGCTCTGGGTTTTTCACTAGTTATCTCTTTTATATAAGCAGATAAACCATGCTTGTCAAGCCAATCTGCTACTAATTCTTTTCCTGTTTTTCCATCCACTAAAGGTCTGTCTGGTTTCGCTTTTGCCGTAAAGATAACTATGTCATACTTTTCAGCTAACTCTTTTACCGCTTGTATAGACCCCTCTATTGGTTCATCATAAATAGTCCCATCGTAAAAACCCTTTGAGTTCTTATGTATAACTCCATCAAAATCAATAGCTAGTTGTTTGGAGTTTTCTGTTTTTTGCAGATGGTTGTAGTCTGTTATTGTTGTCATGACATATTGTATCTTTTTCGGAAAACATCTCTTTCGTTCTTCATGGTATACGCACCATAAATAAACTTTCTAGGAGTCTTGGTATTAGACTGCTTGGACACAGAATGATATGAGTTTGGAGTAGATAAGAAAAATACAGCAGTATTCTTCCTTGCTTCTACTACTCGTTCAACTGGTAGACTACTACCAAATATTTGTCTAGGATATATTCTTAGAGCATCAGAACTATGTATAACAAAATCCCCACCTTCCCAATCCTTATCATTAAAGAAAATAATAAAGTTCCATATTCTAGGGTCAGTATCTCTGTGTATTTCTCTAGTGTAACCATCTCCTGCTTCAGACCAATCAATATGTAAAAAACTGTCTGACTCTGGGCCTGATTCCGGCGTAAGTACGGATTCCCACCTCTTCAGACTGTCTGCGTACTGAGCAGTTACTTTATCAAATCTATCTTTTGTATTTAGAAAGCTATAAAATCTATTCCATGTAGGGGCTTGTTCTAGCCAGCTACTCAATGCTTTAGTATCCATCTGTCTTCTACCACCCATAACAAAGTTTCCGTTAGAAACATCTGGAAATTCATTAATAAGATTTTCTAGGTCTGCTTTTGAAAAACAATTATCTGTAAACATATAAGGATAAGGATAGTCATGCTTCTCAAAATTGTCAAAGTTTATAATATCGGACATCTTTGTAGTCTCCATTTTTGTAAATATAACCCCATTTTTGTTTATGCCATTTCCCTTCTTCTATATATGGTACGACTTGGTTGTGAGGAACCATGTTCTTGTCGAAAAGGTGAGGCTTACAGTATAAGTGTACAAATTTAGGGATGTTGCTTTCTAATACGCAATCAGCTAAATTACTGAAACTCCCTTCATAGAAGTGTAATTCTGCTGCACGATTCAGTAGTGTCGCATAGTGTAGTATATTTATGTTTGTTATGTGATGCAAGCTAATAACTGGCAAGTCTTTGTTTATAATACAGTCTCTATTTAGAGTCTGCATGTTCCTACCACAGTTATCTGACTTTCTTTCATGAACTAAAACATATTCTCGACCTGTATTTTTGGTGACTATGTTGTATACTTCTTCTTCTTTTTCAAAATCTCTTTCCCACTCTAGAGTTCTCCATCCAGAATGCTCTATTGTTTCTGCAAAAGTTAGTTCTCTTGAACGAGGAGTAATAACTTGCTGCCATTTCACATTAGGATAATCTTTATATAATATAGGGAATAGACTATTGCATAGACTAGATGGAATAGTTACTCCAACTTCGTATGTCTTAGAATATTCCTTGATGAGAGGAGAAAACATCAGTCCATCTCCGACTCCACCACCATGAGAGAATTGTATCTTGTTCATTGTTTGCTCGCTATTGCAGTAAAGGCATTGTAAAGGTCATATCCTTGCGTAACGATATGCTGACTCCATTTTCTATTGGCCTTAAAATAGCCGTCAAGATATTCTGGTTGTAGTATATTGATATGTTTACGATTATTCCACGGTCGCCAGTACTCTTGACTGTAATGAGGTAGGTACAGGTACAAGATACCACCTACTCTAAGTTTACTGTGCCAGTAGTCTAATACTCCTACCCAATCATTCAGATGTTCCAGACAATGAGATGAAAATATATAGTTATACATTTCATCAGGTAGATTCATAGCGTCATAAGGGTCGTCAAATACTATATCAATAGGAGTAGAACCGGGAAAAGCCCATTCTTTTTTAGAACAGCCGATGTCTAGCCCTTTGCCGGAAAGTATCTCTTGGGCAAAAGGGAGGGTAAATCTAGCAGCGTTACCATTGGTTTGTATTGATAAATATTCTTTGTCGTTAAATTTTACTGTATCCATTTATAATCTTTGTAGTTGAGTATCCTGCTTTTTTAGTGAAAAACTTTACGTCATCTGCATATTCTGAGCCTATCACCTCTTTGTCTCTATAGTCGTCGCCAACTACCATGATGTCAACATTAAATTGTTTTATCAAATTTCTAAGTTGTGTGTCTGAGTCAAAGATAAAGACATTCTTCACATCAGGAAGAGACAGTAGATTTATAAACCTATTGTTTTGATCATTTACAGGACGACTATCTCCCTTCCTTTCTTTTACTCTTCTATCAGTATCTATACCTACTAATAGTTCATCTCCTAAAGACCTAGCATATTTAAATAATGACAAGTGTCCTTCATGAATAATGTCAAAACACCCGTTAGTCCATACAACTGTTTTCGTACACACAAGTTCCTCTTTTCCTAATAACCTTATTACAACACTCTTGAGCGTAGGATATAGATTTTTCTACTGTATTAGAATATTGGATAGAATAAGTAAAGGCAGCAGTAAAAACATCTCCTGCACCAGACACATCAAAGGTCTGCAATACTACAGGAGGTGGAAACTCTTTCTCATTCCACATAACGCCTTCGCTCCCTTTGGTAATAATAAACTTTTTAATAGTATCTTTATTTACTATCTCTGCGTTGTTCTCAAATTCTTGCTGGTTTAGTTTTATATAAGTATACCCTTCTATCATTTCTTTAGTCAGCTTACGCTTGGTATCTAGCACGGTGAGAGGTGCTGCATGTCCTATGTGTGCTATATCATTATCCATAAGAAAGCCTTTACAGTAATCAGAAACTATAATGCAAGAATAAGAGAAGATGCGATGAAAAGAATGAAGATCATGGTTTACTCTGGGAACAGTATCATTAATATCTACTCGCAGTAATAGTTGATTGGTTTTACTGTCTACATATCTAATTTTTCTGACTATATTGGAGTCGTTAGTGATAAGGTCTACTTCATTCTGCCAAAAGACTTTAGCATTTGCATGAGTATTGGCTGCCATGCCGGGAGCCTCTGTAAAACTTTGTACACTTAATACTGGCACTGGGCCTTCAGGACATATTCTTTCACAAACACCATATATGTATTTGTCTATACAAGAATCTCCTATAACTGCACATTTATTGCTCATCAAAAAATTCCTCTGGATGAATAGTTTTATCGTCTATAAAAATATCGTAAGAAGGCTTGCCAAAACGAACTCCGTGTCTTTTACATCCCCAATCGTCTAACTGTCGAATAGTAAGAGTTTGATAATTTCTACCTGACTGAGAGCCTCTAGCAGTCCAATACATAATACAGTTTCCTTGATCGTACAGCTTATTAATCTGATCTATTCTTTCTTTAATAGGTTCTGCTTTTGAATAATCTGTAGGATTTTCCGGGGTTATGCAGATAGTTTGATCAATATCTACATAGTAATTGGTTCCTAGAAATCTGCTTTCTATAAGTCTATAGGAATCTTCGTCGTCGTGATGCGTGGAAAACTCCATAAAGCTACAGGATTTACTTGTTGCTGTTCTAAATCTGTGTGTTGTAAGAGGTTCTATGTCATAAGTATCGCCAGCCTCTAATGTTATTGTCTCAAACTTATTATTCAGCCAATCATCTACTTCTAAACTTCTAGAATATTCTAACTCTAGGGAGCCTTCCATAATATGAAATGTTTCTGTCTTGTTTTTGTGATAATGTACAGAACACTGATATTGTGGAACTATTGTTAAGAGTTTACCACAATACAAATCATTATTGACTATAACTTTTTCTTCGCCCCACCTCTTCTTAACTATTTTCATTTAGCTTATCCTCTATAACTTTAATATCTTCTGGGTAGTCTACAGCATAAGATACATGACTAACCTCCAGCATTTTTACTGGGATGCCATTCTCTACAAACCTAAGTATTTCAATATCTTCTTGATACTCTAGTGGTGATTTTTTACCTTGACGGTGAAAGGCTATTAGTTCATCTTTGCCAAACGCATATATACACACTTGTTTTTTGACGTTTTCACTACGACCACTCTTACTTCCCGGTAGTGCATTACGACTTGCATAAAGTAAATAATTCTCCTTATTACATACTACTTTTGGTATTTTCTTATCATTATAATTTTCATCAGCGTTTATCTTTGACATACAGTTAACTACAGCATCAGGACTATCCTTCTTACATTGTATGGCTCTGAGTATATCTTGTGGATCAATCATAGGCTCATCGCCTTGCACGTTAACAAATATATCTGCATCTATTTCTAGTGATGCTTCTGCAATCCTGTCTGTGCCAGTAGCACAATTATCAGAGGTTAAAACTACATGATAGCCAGCAGCCTTGACTATTTCTGATATGATTTCGTTTTCAGTTGCTACATAGACGGAATTTTTACCAACTGCCTGCTCTGCTTTTTCTGCTACATGCAATATCATAGGCTTGCCATTAATCTTGGCTAATGGTTTACCGGGAAATCTTGTGGACTTGTATCTAGCTGGTATTACCACTACGGCCTTTTGGTCTTTGTAGTTTCTCAATAATTCTTTGTCATATTTTGTATTGTTAAATAATTTTTTTGCAGCCTCTAGCTTGTCTAGATTTGTGAGATTGGATGCTGTTAAGTCTTGTAGGTACAGAGGATGAATGTGATTCATACCACCCATCATATACAGACTGTTATATCCCCACTTGTAGTGTCTTTGTAATGTTTGGAATTTATTCACTATATTTACCATGCCACTGCTGATGGTAGAATTTTTATATAGTAATAGCTGTTCTGTTCTGGCATTTCCAACACCTCTGCCCATACCACATACTGTGCCATCTGCAATGTCAAATCCTGAATCTATAGCTTGTAAACAGTTAGCAAAAGCTAAAGATTGATTATCATGGCAATGAATACCACATGGTAAAGAAGTTAGTTCTCTATATAGCTTACAAATATTTTTTACTTGACTCGGTTGCAAATTGCCGAAACTATCGGCAAAGTAGAGTCCATGTGCATGTCCTTGTAATTCTGTGACAAATAAAGCTATCTGTGATTCTTTTAGTAAAGAAATACACATCAGATTTATATAAACTGTATATCCTTTATCAATTAAATATTTTGCTATTAGTTTAGACTGCTGAACTTCGTTGATCTTAATAGCTAGTCTACAAAGAGAAAACGGTGATTGCCTTCTATGTTTAATGCAATCATCTAGCAAACCATAATTGACTGACTCACCAGAGATAAAGTCTTTAGCGTCTATCATAAACGCCATCTGAGTATCATGTGTATAGTCAAGAAATTGGTTGATAAAACCATCGTTGCATTTTCTAAATGGCCCACCTTTTTTAGGTGACTTGTATCCTAGTTCTATTATGTCAACGCCATTACGGATAAGACTAAGTATCATAGACTTAACTAGGGTTATGTCAAAATCCCAATTAGTATAATACCCTCCATCTCTAAGAGTACAATCTAAAATTTTCATTCCTTAAACTCCAGATGACTTTGATGTAGTTGATCTATCTGATGTCCGTCTGGTCTGCCCCAAGGATAATTTTCACACCTTTTAAATGGGATAGTGTTGTAGTAGCTACCACCTGAATGTAAATGACCCTTTAACATTGAACATGGAGTTATAAAAGTATGGTTGCCAAAAGCTGGCATCCAATAATTCTTATCTATATCTATACCTCTTGCTTTCATCAAGGCCCATCCAAATGCTTGTTCTGGTGTGTCTAGCTGAACGTGACCATGACTTTTACCTTCACAGTGATCTACTAGCACTTTACATGCTTCTGTCATGTGGTGCTTATCGTCTATAAACAAATGATTAGAAAAACAAAATGGAATAGGTCGCCAGAAACCATTGTCTGTTGTATGAACTCTAGTTGGGTACAAATCAAAATTAGCAAGTATAGCATCTAAATCAGGATATAATTCATCCGTTCTAGTTTTCATTATGTAATTATACTTAGCTGCTTCACAACCACCTAAAATAGTTCGGGCCATAAAATATCTATGACCATGATTGTTGATACCTTCCATACTGTCTGGGTATACATTTTCTACTACCTCAAACTTGCCAGTAGCTTTATCTAAGAGAGATAGGTCTTCACCTTTCCATGTAGACACAATAACCTCACCGAACCCTTGATAGCAGTCTATTGCTTCATGCGTTCTATTGTCTAATGGGCCTTGAATTAATGCTGTTAAATGTCTTCTAATTCTCATTTAAAAACCACCACCTTTGTAAAGTATCTATCTCCATATTAGAATTGACTCCATAAAGATAACCTATCACATGCTCCCAGCTATCAAAGAATAGTTCATGGGGTAACGCTCCAAAAAGCCAATCTGGACAATGTTTCTTACCCTGTTCTATATGGACTATAATAGGCTTCTTTTGTCTATTGGCAAGAAAAATTTCTTCTAAAGTTCCGCAAGGATGAGTGTCTATATCTAAATGTACTATTAGAAAATCACTTATATCTACTAGTCTTAAATCTACAGACCTTATAGTTTTCATGATTTCTGAAAGTTCAGCATACTTGTAGTGTTTTTTTAAAGCAACTTTAGCCTTGTGAGTTTCTTCATTTTCTAGACCTACATTTCCCGGTTTCTTGAGAGGGTCAAATACTGTCACATTTAACTCGTTTAAAAATGGAGTTATATTTTCTCTCCAAGTCGCACCTCTATCAGGTACTCTGTCCATAGCACCAGCCAGATAAACTCGCTGACCCTTCAATCTATTCTTCACCATCTTCTTCTTCATCCTCCCAATCGTCGTCCATCATTTCACTAATTAAAAACGCTAAAAATAATTCGTTCCACATCTAAATATCCCTATAAATATAAACAGGTAAACCCTGCCAACAATCTTGTATCAAGTCAGCAATAGTAGACCACCTACCTCCAGAACATGATGTTCCAAATTTAGGAGCATGTATTTCTGTTCTCTTCTCTTTGTTTTGTAGACAAAAATTTCTAACACCCACCATGCAATTTACAAGGTGAATATAGTTAATATTTCTATGTCTAGTATTCTTGTCGCAAAACATTTGGCAGAAGTGAATTTTGCTATTACCAAACCTAGCTACATTTACATAGCTATTCTTTCCTAAAGTATGTTTCTCTAATGATAAATGTTGTTCAATGACAGGATATTTTTCTGCTGCGGTCTTTAGAAAATTAGTATGGATTTTATTGTCTATGTTGACAACAGTAGGAATAACAATGTCTACTTCTGCATGACCAGCAGAAGCAATATCTTCTGTGCAATTTAATAAGTCTGTTGTATAATATACAAGACTTCTACTTTTTGTTTTCATTACCATTTTCCTTCTGGGCATTTCTGGTCTTTCCATGCCAGTTTGTTCATAAATCCTTTTTTCGTTGACAATGCACATCCACACACCATGCAGTATGCTGGAGCCTTGCCCTTATAGCTTTTAACTGCGGGTTCAGTGGTAAACATCGGACACCCTTGACAAATCTCCCAACGTGCGTTGATCTGTCTTTGGCTGCATTTATTCATGCCTGTTTTGACATGCTGAAATAAAGCCTTCGCAAATGTTCTAATGCGAGTAATTATATTTGGTAAATTCTTCTTCATCGTAACAGTCCTCTTCAATCAACTCTCTTTTCCTGTGCTTAAAATCTTTTTTACGTTGACGCTCTTCCTCTAGATCGGAACGTCTACGCATCTGTTTATTTGTCTTTCTTTTGTGTTGTCTATTGTCTGACATGGCACATTCCTTTCTTTCTTTATTGTATCCTAGAAAAAAAATTTGTCAAGCCTTGACACTTCCTCTTCTAGGACTATTATTATGCAGGGCTTGGTTATCTAATAGTTGGAGTTATAATTCCTCTGCTTTTGTAAGTCTTGAATAAGTAATCTGGTTTAAGACTGTACTTACTAAAGTGTTGTATGTATTGATACTTAGTAAGTCTTCTCTTCTTATACGACATTATCAAAGCAGCACACCCAGCAGCAAATGGATTAGCCATACTTGTACCACTCATATTAGCATAACTATCGTCTGGTACACAACTAATTACATCTTCTCCCGGTGCAAGAAAATCTAACTCTGTTCCTGTACTGCAACTAAATCTAGAAATTTTTAGATCATTTGATACAGAGCCAATAGAAATTGTATCTGAATATTTAGCTGGGTACATAAGTTCACTTCTTTGTCCACTGTTGCCAGCAGCACAGAAAAATACACATCCTTTATCTACTGCATAATTAACACACTGTCTCATGTACATAGAACCTACTGGAGTACCTAAACTCATTGTGATTATATCTGCTCCATTATCTGCTGCAAATAAAATGCCTTCACAAATAGCTTGTAAAGAACCTGACCCATCTCTTCCTAGACTTTTAATAGGCATAATCTTGCATTTAGGAGCGACACCCACAATACCCTTCCTATTATTTTCTGCTGCAATAGTTCCTGCAACATGGCTACCATGTCCATTGTCGTCTACAGGAGCCTTATTGCCGCCTATAAAGTTATACCCATCCACAAGGCTATGAACTAAATCAGGGTGGTCTAGATCGCATCCTGTGTCGATTACTGCTACTGTGACACCTTCACCTGCTGCTAGTTTCCACTCTTTTTCTACGTTGAAGTTGGAGATTGACCAAGGTATAACCTGTTGATTATTATAGTTAAGACCATAAATATTTTGTCTAATATGAGGTAGAAGGGAAACTCTATCTTTTCTTCTTAACATGATTGTTGATCCATTCTAGGTAGGGGTAAATTTCTGTAAAGCAACCTTCATCTCCATAATCAGAGTCAGCTTTTCCGTCTGAAGTTAATACACAAGAAGTGATGCCTGCCAATTTACCGTCTACAAACATACCACCACCACTATCTCCAACATTAGGTAAATACTCTAATGAAGTTTTTGTACGATCATTTGAACCAGTAATAACTAGTAAGTCTTTTTTAAATCTTCTACTAATTTTATTTGTCCCGGCTCTCAACTTATAGTCATAGGTCTTTGCTCCTGTATTCATTGTACCGTAGCGACCATAACCAGCAAAGGCAATATTGTCACCTATATTTACTTTCTTATCATAAATCATAGGCTTATCTTCTACTACCCCAAAACCTTTTTCGCTATAGCCTAATGCTATGTCACCGCAAAGATTTTTAGCACTAAAGTCTTTATTAACATAAAATTTATCTATACAGTATTCTTTATCTCCTATAAGTACCTTCATCATATCCATAGGTACTTCTGCTAGATGTCCACAGGTAATCATCCAGTGTTCATTTAATATAACGCATGATCCTATTCCGATTAGCTTACTATCGTCTTGTTGTTTTACAGTAACTACTTTTTTAGTACAGTAGAATTTAGCACCGAAATCTAAAACGCTTTTTTCAGAAACATCGTGTCTGATTGTACCACCAAACACAGTACTGCACAGAAGCAGTACAAAGAGAAATGTTCTCATGGTCTTGCCTTTAATTTCTTATAATAAGCATCACAGTCCTTTTGAACGTCTACGTTCCAACTCTTCCAGTATTTTAAATGTCCAAACATTATATGACAAGGATCAGCACACAAGGTAACTAGGTTTGCAGGGTTCAGTTCTAATTCAGGATACTTATGTACTGGCAACTTATGGTGGACTTCCAATTTGTCCTTTTTGCCACATGCTGCACAGCAGGGATGAAGTTTTAAGTGTTCTTTTCTGACCTTAGACCATCCAGAGGATCGCCTAGCACATCGAACAGGTATAATATTGAATATAGAAAACATAATACTTATATTACACCTATACGCTACCGATTACCCTCCCTTTGCTTGTGCGTCTGACATACCCCTTTCTTACTAGATAAGGCTCAATACTGTTTTCTATCGTATCCATAGCAATTCCCGTCATACTAGAGATATTTTTAATGCCTAGTGCAGTTCCTTTGCTATCTTTTAGTACGTCAATGTACTTACGATCATTTTCATCTAGACCCTCATCATCAATCCCTTGCTCCATAAATACCTCATCTACGCTAACGTCCTTGTCATTGTAGAACATTTTATAACTCTGGAACCATTCTAGTCTTGAGTTTAAAATGCGAGGAGTTCCTTTACTTCTACGAGCAATTTCTGTTGCCGTATAGTCATCAAGAGAAAATCCTGACTTGGTT